>Ga0302271_10002956_pt1 | contig 14825 bp, 8 predicted proteins | sample III_Bog_N1_1_FD_198767 | JGI IMG/M metagenome (GOLD analysis project Ga0302271, IMG submission 198767) | Peat permafrost microbial communities from Stordalen Mire near Abisko, Sweden - III_Bog_N1_1 | ecosystem: Environmental > Terrestrial > Soil > Wetlands > Peat | place: Sweden: Abisko... | reverse complement strand
TAGTGAATATTCCTTTTATTTCTTTGAAAACACAAGAATAAATAAATACAAAGAGATTTAATGAAACAGTAATCTTAACACGATATTGATCATAAATTCATCTGAAATCGCTTCATGAAATGAATTATATTTTCAAATCATTTGAGTTTTAAATCAAATATGCATGCTGCAACCCTTCAAAAATCAGCAACAAATAAGTTTTTCCTATAATTGTCTTGCATTTAATACCATTTACCAAAAAGCCGTCAATCTAACACTCTTTAAAAGAATCATCAAGAGATGAATTACTAAATCAGTTATACCTACTATTTATTGAATATTTTAAACATTTAAATATCAAATAGACTAAAGGGATAATACTCTATTGTAACTATTTTCCCTGTCTACTTCAGACAATCGAAACAATCAAGAATGATATGATAAATTACCCAGCCTTCCATGAATGCAAAACACGAAAGCTGATGTCACTCTTATTTTCCAACGTTTAGTTTTCCTTAATTCAAACCTTGAAGCATCATTATGATGACGATGATAAATTGATTTTTTCCTTTAATCTTCTAGGGAATCGTCTTCAAATGTCTAGGAAGTAGGCAAAGAATAAATAATACTGGAAATTAACAATACAAAATAACTAAAAATATAATCTGAAAAGTACAAATCAAACAAACAAGTAGTTTAACAAATTAAATGGGAAGCACCTTTCTGAAATGCGCATCAAAGACAAAATTAGAAGACATCAAGCCAAAAGAAGTGAACTTCTTCAGCTATGAAGCAAAAGACAACGATGGAGTCATGCGAAAAATGAGTGAATTCAAAGATAGAAAGTGCACAATGGTCGTCAATGTAGCTTGCTAATGCGGGTTAACTTCTGATCACTACACGGAAATGGTCTAACTATACAAGAAATACAAATCCCAAGGATTTGAAATTCTAGCCTTCCCGACGAATTAATTCATGGGGCAAGAACCATGGGACAACGCGAAGATCAAGGAATACATCTAGACTAACTTCAACGTTGATTTCCCTCTTTTTGACAAGATCGAAGTCAATGGCGAAAACTGCAATGAAATCTATAAATATCTTAGATTTAATTCTGAATTGCACGATGAAAAAACAGGCAAAACAAGATAGATCCCTTGGAATTTCGCAAAGTTCCTCATCGGTCCAGATGGAAAAGTACACAAATTCGCAAGTCCAAAAGTGAATCCAAATGAGATTATCCCTGATATTGAAGCAATGCTTAAGGCTTGAGTGTGTGTAGATAATTACTTATTTATCCCCCCAGAGTATTATAATATTATTAAGAATTATGTTAATCTCTACAAAAAGAGAGTGATCTAAAAATAAAACTACTGTGTGAATTTCTTTATATTTTCTTCTACTGTTGAGTTAATTATTTTTTCAAATCAAATATGAATAATATTTTTTGTAATTTTAATGAAATTTTGTTGATTATTTATTATAAGAAATAATTAAATGAGCTGCTAATAATGATGGACTAACTCTATCTTTATTTAACTAACATGCCAATAAAAGGTGAAGAAGCCTGATTAATTGGGTATCTCGCCCATTAAGTTCATCCTAGGATTCCATCAGATTAATTTGATTCCCGAAATATTCCATTGTGGAAATATTAAAGATTCCCGAGTTCGATATCTTTCTGAATCATAGATTTCTAAAATGAAATAGATTCCTATTTTTCCCTTGAAATAGATTCTACACTTCTTGATCGATAGACAATTAGCTTTGTAAAGGCATGACGTACTGTCAATTTAACTAATTCCATCAAGCTTCTAAAGAATCTTTTTTAATGTAGATGTCGGAATCCTGGAGATTTTTCAACTAAACAGAATCACAGACACAACAATTCAAAAACTCAAATAAAAACCATCAAAGTATCTACTTGTTCTCTAGAAAATATAAACATAAATGGGTGGATGCTTATTCAACTGTGTGAAAAAGAATAAACTAGAAAACATCCAACCCTACAACGAATAGAACTTCTTCGGTTATGAAGCAAAGGACAACGATGGAGCCATTCGAAAAATGTCTGAATTCAGTAATAAAAAATGCATCTTAGTTGTGAATGTAGCTTGTAAATGTGGGCTAACTTCTGATCATTACAAGCAATTAGTGTAGCTCTACAAGAAATACAAATCATAAGGGTTTGAAATTCTAGCCTTCCCGACAAACTAATTCATGGGGCAAGAACCATGGGACAACGCGAAGATCAAGGAATACACATAAACTAATTTCGATGTGGATTTTCCTATTTTCGATAAAATCAAAGTGAATGGCGAAAACTGCAGCGAAGTTTATAAGTTTCTGAGATTTAACTCTGAACTGCATGATGAAAAAACAGGGAAAACTCTGTAAATCCCTTGGAATTTCTCCAAGTTTTTGATTGGACCTGATGGGAAGGTTAAAAGATTTGTGCATCCAAGAGTATATCCTGATACGATGATACCAGAGATTGAAAAAATGCTCAAGGCATGAAGCGTGAAGGAAGCCATGAATGATTATTATGACAAAGAGATTAATGGATATTAGTTTACTAGCAACAACATTTATTATTATTATCAAATAAACAAAAAATGCATGTTTTACATTCATTTGATTTGTATTCATATTCGTATTATTATTTATTAGTATTATTATCATTATTAGAAAGATCGATTGAATTGTAATTAAGTCCAGAAAAAAGAAATAAAAAAGATTCCAAATATTTAGGTATGTCAATATTCATATTCTCCAAACAACGATTTATTCAATATCCTTCTCGCTGGCTTAGTCGATCAGTCTCTGCTAGGTTCTCCAGTCAAAACTCTTCTTCCACTTCTACCAACCCATCTAAACCCCCTCGTTTGATCTTACAAGACATCCGTGTTTTGGATGTAAGTAGAATTCTCGCTGGCCCATATGCAACGTAGCAGCTTAGTGATCTTGGTGCGGAGGTCATCAAAGTTGAGAGCTTTGAAGGTGATGAGACGAGAAAATGGGGACCTCCATTTGCAAACGCAGAAGATTCCTCGTATTTTTTGTGCGCAAATCGCAACAAAAAGAGCATTTGCTTGAATCTCAAGACCAAAGAAGGACAACAAGTTCTCTATGATCTCGTCAAACTCAGTGATGTCTTCACTGAAAACTACTCCCAAGGTGTTACTTAGAAACTCCACATTGACTATGATACTCTCTCACAAATCAATCCTCGTTTGATTTATGCATCCATATCAGGATACGGAGATTCCGGTCCTCTAGCACTATCCCCTGCGTTTGACCTCATCATGTAAGCCCGTTCTGGATTCATGCAGGTAACTGGATAGCCTGGTGGTCCACCATCAAAGCTCGGTTTCGCTATTAGTGATGTGCTCACTGGATTAAATCTCTCAAATGGTATCTTAGCTGCACTTTACAATAGAGCTATGACAGGAAATGGCATCCATGTAAAGACGAGTCTCCAGGAGGCATCTGTGAGTAGTCTCGTGAACGTAGCAAGCTAGTATTTAAACGGGGGATTAGAAGGAAAACGACTCGGAAACATGCATGCATCTATCGTTCCTTATGGTGTTTACAAAGCAAAAAACGATGAATACATCGTTGTGGGAGCAGGTACTGATGAATAATTCAAGAGATTCTGTAAAGTCATCAATAGACCTAGTATATCCGAAGAACCCAGATTCCTTACGAATAAAATGAGAGTAGCAAACAGAGAAGAGTTAGACAGAATCATCACAGAAGCCATCAAAGATACCTTAGCTGAGGAACTGGATGCACAGCTACAGGAGAATAAAATACCAGGAGGAAGGATTCTTAATATATCGTAGGTATTCAATGACAGGTAGGTGAAGCATCTTAATATGGCTCAGCATGTGGATTCGGATAGATATCCGAATTTACAGCTTGTGAGAGGTGGTGTTTCGTTTAGTGAAAATGTCCTAGCTGAGATGAGTGAGCCACCAGCGTTGAATTAGCATGCAAGTATGATTCTAAAAGATATTCTAGGATACGATGATGGGAAGATATTGTCTTTAAAAGATAAAAAAGCCATTAAATGATAGGATGATACTTTTAAAAAGAGAGAAAAAGATATTATTATCTGATTTATTCGATTGAAAACAATAAATGCAGCAATTCATACATATTGTTTATGCAAAAAGATTTTTCTGTATCTATTTTGTATGTAATTACTTGTTTCCCTTTGATTTTATAACTAATTTACGTAAATAATTTTCATTTAAATTCCACTTTAAAATGGGCTTTATTTTATGAATCTTTAAGAAATCTTCTTTTGGCTTGATAAATATACTAATAGTAGAAATCCAAAATCTTATTGTAATTGATTTTAATAGAGTTTTTAAAATAATTAGAAGGGTAACACTCTTCCTTTGATAACAAAAATGGAATAAAATTGTTATTTAGCATTACTTTTTTGATAGATCGCTGTCAAAAGAGAGAATCACCAAGAAATTATCACTCAAAATGGTTAGTACATTTCGAAAAAGTTTTCCCCTGTTTTAAGGATTTCAATCAAAGTATAACGATGTAAACAAACTAACTAACCACAATCATAAATAATAATCTCAGTTAAAAAACATCTTCAAAACCATATCTACAATTCTGTTTTATTATTGTCTTCCCAACGAACTAAAAATCGATCCCACCTGAAGAATACTGATGAATCATTATATTTTGCAAGAAAATCGATTGATTTCATCTGATTAGTCTTTTTATCCCCCCAGTCACTCTCAATGTAAACCAAAATGAGCTTGCAATTATTAGCTGTAAATAAATCCTTTCTCTTGAATTAATTTACACTTGCTCTTAATAAATTCTGTTGAGTTTCAAATCTTATCCCCTCTTCTTAGCTAAAGTAGCACATATTTACCTCTCAATCTTACTAAATCTCTCCCACAAATTAATTAGTTTAGAAGGGGGAAAAAAAGACATAACAATAATAATAATAAAATTAATTCAAAATAGCCAAGCAGCTTCTTACTTCAACCTTCTCAGCCAAATATCCTCTTGAGACTCTCTCCACTCTTCCTTTCAACAACGCCCACGGGATGCGCAAGTATAAATCCACGGATTCCCATTATTTAGAGCTAGCTACAAGCAGCTTCAATTTCAGATCACTGAATCAATCCAGCAATCGCTAGTCACCCCAGTCTGCATCTCTCTTGACTGCTGTAACGAAGACACTTGCTTCATCTGATAAAGAAATACTCTAACCTTCATAATCTCATCCTGTCTACGACAGACTACCCAATGTAAGATATCTAATTATGCAATAAATGTATCTTTTTTCATATTCTTATGTTCAATTTCTAATATTCTTTGTTCATAGGACATTTTCCTGAGCAGACAGAATCCCAATAATACCTCTTTTGAATCGTTATTTGGAGGCATCAATGCATTCAAGCATGTAGATTACACTTAATCTGATAGCTCCAAGACCATTGTTCATTGCCATCTTCAAGAAATGACTGCATCTGCCGTTGAAAGTTCCTCTCTTCCAAAAATCTCCAAGGAAGACCTTTATTCTCTCGAAGCCTAGTTATCATCTACTAACACCCCTCAAGTAATCTACCGTAGAATCAAGCAACTACCTGAATCCTCCTCCTTAACGTTGGCATCTATTCATATGAACAAAGCCTTCCTGTAACTGTTTGGAGCTTCAATTGAAGAATTCCTAGTCTTGGCAGCATTGCAAAGATAATTACCTGAGTTACTTATCAACGCCAATGGATTTGAAGAATAAATCCATAGGGAAGATCAAACTGATTAACAGTAATCTCCATTGAAACAGTGCTAATTCGTTAATAGTCTCAAGAATCGAATTTTGAACTGTAGTTACATCTTCGAATCTTCTTCAAAACAGAAAAACAACAACGATTAACTCTCCCAATAACTATCAACATTGAGGATCCTCAGTATAACAGGATCAACTATTTTGTCCCCTTCTAGTCCCACTAATAGTAACACTGTCAGCTCCCCCGTTGTTCCCAAGGTAAATCATAACTTTTAACCCTTTTAAAAATACATTTTTAACTCTATTTTTGATTTTTCCTAGCAGCTATCCATGGATCAATCTGATTCCAATGAGCTTGACACTGTTTCTCTTAGCATTCTCTCCAAAGCCTTTGAGATTCACCAGAAGAACACCAAGAATCAAGAAAGTTCACACAGCTCCTACGGTGAGGGACCTAGGAAAATCAGATTCACAACATCGGATTCATCCACAGCATCATGCTGAAGGAACAAAATGAAGAAGAATCAAATAGATATTCTTAGTTTTAATGCTAATATTTGGCTTAATGTAGTTTTGTACATATTATTGTCTACAATAGCTTTATTATAAATCTCTCTCTCTTTTGTCACTCTCTCGTCGGGTAATAAAAAAGCATATTTTGTCAGAAGAGGGGAGTTTAACATTGTAACCTAGCTTTTAAATATCGAAGACTGAATTAGATTTCGATCCTGAACTAAATTTCATCTCCTACCCCAGGTGCTCATTCTTCCTGACATAGATTCTCCCAGTATTCTATCCTGCGATACTTTGATTAAAAATATTACGCAGAAGGCAAATAAGTCACTGTATTGCATCAATCACCACACAGTTTGATTGGATATGCATATCCCTCCCCTCCTCCGTTATATTTCCCCCAGAATTATCTGTTTTCGCACTATTTCTGATTGAAATGACTCTTAATAATAACATACACGATGATGCAATAATATTTTATAATTTGACACGAGTTTTTTAGGAAAATATCAAGATATCTATGCCCAATTTCTTGAGAATTTCCTAATGAAAGAATAAGAATATTCTTTGACTAATAATTGAATTGAATTAAATTCTAGGGGATTAGAACGGATGAATGAGGAATGTATGAGAAAGAAAAGATCTTTTTAGTTTTATTTGAGTAACTCCTCAATAAATAATTTCGAGATAATATGATAATTTTTTTGATAGTTAAAATATAAAAATACAATCCATGACTTTCTCGTCTATGGCTAGAATCTCTATTGATTTTTAGATAAATATTTCATAAATGTTTTATCTTCTTGTATGCATACTAAAATATGCTAGAATTGCTAGAATTTAAGAGAAAATAGAAATTGTTAAATGAGAACAAAATTATTAATCGTTTAATTAATTGATTACCCCCGCCATTTCGATATTTTTTTATATTCAAATAATGTCTAAAAATGCTGTTTTAACATCCAAAACAACAACTAATTTGATCATCTCTGCGATAAAAAACATAATAACTGCCATTTTATAAAAATATCTCAACTTCCTTTAGATATATCTGCCTGCTCTTTTCTCCAAAAAATATCAAATAATTCAAATTTGTTTTTTGCAATAATTTAATGTGTTTTTGAAATCTTCTTCTTCCATAGGAATAGTATGGATGAAATTCATGTAAAAGTTGTTCTATTCGTTAGTATCTAACGAGGAAACAAATACGAAACAAACAAAGAATACTTAAAAATATTTTTTTTAAACAAAAACGCAAATAAACAACAATCCAGTGATATATTAACATATTCTATTAATCATTCTTCTTCTTCCTACTAGAAATATCTTGACAAACTTGGATAACATAACCGAAGTATTACTATGATAAAAGCTCTTTCATTAAGAAACTCTTAGTCTCTATCTTGTGCTTTGCCATTGGATAACTCCATAATGGAGGATAACACTGTTACGACAATCATAATTAGATTCAATCTTTTAAAAAATTCATCTAATCATGAAATCTATGCATGTATTCACATAATAAACTAAAATAATAAAGAATCTTCAGCTTCTTTCGGGAAACAATATCTAGCTAGTCATCTAGTCTATATTCTAATTCTGCTCTTACTGCAACGCTCTGAGATTCATCAAACCAACAACAACAACAACAACCTCACTTATCCCTCAATTCCAGAAAAACCCTTTTTTAGATAATTCCCAATAATTACTTCTACTAATCAGCCTATTCATACTCCAACCTTTTTTTAGCATAGTCTCTCTTGACCTATGTCTCAATCTGCGTTCTATCGTCTAAAAGTTCTACTCTCCCCTTTGCCTTGCTGGATTAGCTGCTCTTAATAAGATTCTTTCCCTTCTTTTATCTTATATTTTAATCATCCTCTTTCTATTATCTCTCTATCACGAACATCTCTCTTTATTTGAGATTATTCTCTGATAAAGGAGAGTACAAAGATGACATTTCGGAGTTTTAAATTTTAGAGAAGCGTAGCAGTGCTAGGGATTCATTGATTGATGCGAGAATTGTTATTTAGTAAGTGATTTTATCTGATTAATAATCGTCATTAATGTGAATTCCTTGGCTGATTTACTTTTAGAATTTAAGAGATCTTAAAGAATAATGTGTTGTGTATTTTATGTGCGTGTGCTGTTTGTAGAATAATAACTAATTAATTGCTTATCGATTGATTCTCTTTGTACAAATGGTATTATTCTACACTGTTTTAAGCATAAATACTCCCTGAAGAAATTGTTCTTTTGAACGATTAAGCTCTTACACAGTGGTGAATTCAAACATAAACAGCCAACAACAAATATTTTTTAGGAATTTAAGAAGAAAAGTTATTCACTGATGATCATCATATCACTACTCTTCCTATCGCCTCCTATCGCCTCCTATCATTCCCTCTCCCTTTCATTCCCTCTCCCTTTCAATTCCTATTACTCCCTTAGAACACCTACGACTAATTCTATCCTTTCACTGAACTACCCATCTACTACTACTACCCTCTCCTCGCATTGAGTTTAATCTCAAACTGCAAATCCGCAATCTCCGCTTATTAATTCTAAATCGTAATTCCTTGCGATTAATTCAAATAAATCTGCTATTGCAATTGCATTAATATTTCATTCCTCGATTCTGTAAATCCTTATGTCTTCACCGATATCTCCTTAACTTTCTAGTTTATTACATCAATCTACTCCCTATCAGCTTTCGATGCCTTCTAGAATGTATCCTGCAGTACTAACAATTATTTTGGCAGTGCTGGAGTAAAGAACAAATACTATGATTATTTGTAACTTAAAATATCTGTACTCGCACCTAGTGACAACAACACATTGTCAGGGTTGTTAAATATCTCGTTAAAGTCACTCAAAGGCTAGAAGCTTCTAGTCGAGCAACATGATGAGACTAGCATATTTGATATCACTCCTTAAGGCAATAGAAACGATGTATTCTTCTTCACCTTCAATAAACACACAAACATCACGCATCGAGCTAATCTTCTCAGTCTAACTTACGCTGAATGCTTCTTTTAAGCTAATTGTTTCTACCTATCAGCAACTTTAGTTGAACTACTATTTATCATAATTCCTTTCTAATTAATTCTGTCTTGTAACTTGCTATTAATCCCTGCAACAGTCTCCGCAGCTTCAAGATAATACTATGCAATATTCCAGGATATATTTTTGATCCTAGTCAACGAAGCCATCTTCTTATGCAATTCTGCACAATAATTCACGAGCTTAACAGCAATCCCTTGAATATCTGGTTATGCTTATGCTGCTTGCTATTAACTCATCATAATCCTATTTAATTCAGTCAGTTGCTTTTCCCTTGACTGCAGATTATCCTTCAGCTACGTAGCTTATTCTAAGAACAGTTATTTCTACTTCAAAACTATTTATTCTTTTTCATTGAGTCGCTGTTTGAGTTATTGTAACTCTTAATTAAGTATCGATTTGTCTTAGGTTAGCTATGAATTATTCGTATTCAGCTTGTTAAGCCTCTTGGACACTAACTCATAATCCTTCGTGAGTGTCTCCATTTTATAAGTCAATTAGCGTGATAGTTATTAGATTTCCTTAGAGTCACTCCCTTCGCTAGCACTAGCACTACTACTAATATAATTACTCTTCCCAGATTCTTTATGCTTTCTAAGTGATGCACTATTATTCTATGTATCTCTCTCAGGTTATTTAAGTTATGATTTCTTTTTCCCTTAGTCTTTACTTATTCTTTCCTATTCCTCTTATTATCTCTCATTCCCTTCATTACTATTCTCTCGTTCTGCCTCTAAATTATATTACTACAACTACAATTACTACGTGTTCATAAGTGTATTCAATACCATTAAATCCCTCATAACTCCATTCTACATATCCTTCGTTCTCGCTAGTTTCTTGTGTAAGCTATTCACTTATCCCTGCTATCTCTCAGATTAAACATTTAAATCTCTTACTTTCTATTCTGCTTCTTGTAGCTAACCCATCTAACTATGCAGCACTTACTCCATCTTGAGTGCATTCACTTCTAGTTCTTGCTTAATCCTCTCCTTATTATCCTAAACCTCTTTATGCTCTCCTTAGAGTTCATTTAATCTCTCCTTTAAATCATTCCTTTCAACTTCCATTTGCATTAATCTCTCTTATAACTCATTGATTTCTTACTTTGCGCTGATGAATTGCGTTTGTATCTCCGCTAATTCTTGCACAATCGCTGTGTTATGCATATTCTCTTATTCATAGTTGTATTGCAGCTACGACAATTTCTTAATTTCTGCATCTTATTCTTCTAATTATTTCATTAGTGCTTCAATTTATTGCGTTTATTCCTAATCCTTTGCAATCAACTATTCAACTTACTTTTGATACTAAATGACTTACTTCTTATACTTATTCTTCCTAACACTAGCTTATTATTCCCTCTCTTGTGATAACGCTAGCTCACATTCCATCAGCGCATATCCTTCTGATAATTATTTTGATCGATCGTTGTTCTTCGCACGAGCTTCTTGATTCTCAGTCGCGATTGCTCTGAATTCTTCGATTGCGTCATGCAATTCAACGCATTCTCGCGATTTAAACTGTAGATCTTACAGTAATCGCTCGTTTTAGTCTTCGAGAATGCATATTTTCTCAGAATAATTACTCACAGTCTCTCTTAGTTCTCTCTCTAATACTTCACATTTAGCCTCTAAGACTTCACGTTGTTCTTCTTAGATCTTTTGAAGGAGTTACCTCTCACGAGCAGCTAATTCTTTATCCTCCTCATCTCGAATATTCTCTCTCTACTCATCGAGTTCGTCATCCATCCTATCACGAACTTACTAGACCTCCTCATATGCAGCATTCACTTTGGATTCTAAATCCCTTAATTGCGCATCTCCATCCTCGTAATGATCCTGGCTTTCATTCACTGCATCGAGCTATTCACCATCGTATCTGGTGTTATTGATGCTGTTTTGTTATTGACTACTCATCGTTACGGGATAGATATCCTGCTGAAGATTAATACTTTTGTTTTATTTGAATTATATTTACAAAACGAACAATCCCACTCCTTTTTATTAATAATTTAATTTAATAACAAACAAAGAAGCTTCTCTGTCCAGTTAACTCAACTAATTAGCTAACTCTGCAGTTAAAGAGAGATATAAATCAAGTGTTAATTATATTATAACATTTGTGTGTATCTATGCATTTTTATTGAGCTCGATTCGATAGGTATCTCAAACATACATATTACGAAATCATAGAAAAAGAGAAAGAACGTTCTAAGAAACACAAAAAGAAGAAAAGTCTATTGGCTCAGCATACCATAGACCAAGGGAGATTAAGGCATCTGTAAGATAAATGTTGATTGGAGCCTTTAATAAGAACAATTTGATCTATTTTTTATGTTTTTCTCATTCTCAGAAGAAATCCTTTGATTACTGTTAATATATTGATACATCTAGAATCACATGATCTAATACTAGTGGCTGTACTGCTTCTGGCAGATGCACATTCTTCTGAACATGAATATGCTTATTCGTGAATATAAACAGCTGCTAGTTCAGCTGATCATATATGACTTTTTAAATATGTAGCGAATGATAATTCTAATTCACCAATTACAAATAATGCGCGAATCTCTAGTTTATCAGCTACGATATCACTGGTGAGATCCTCTAGCAATGATCAGGCGAAGGTATAATAATATAAAACCCAGGTGCATTTAGTACCGGTAGAATATGTGAATTCCTATAGAACGGTGAGATTTTCTTCACAAATAAACTCGCTGGGATATCATATAAATACAGGAAATTCTATTCGCCTAAGATCATTTCGCGTTCGTTAATGATAGAGCATTGTATTTGATCATCTGCTCGCTATCTGACGATCTCGGAGATATTCTTGTTAATGTCGATTAGGCAATACGAATTGACTTCCGATTTGAAGAATATCTTATCACTTTCATCGATGCGAATGAATTGAAGCAGCTAATATTAATGTTTGATAGGCATTGTGATAAGTAATCGACGTTCCTCGAAGTTCTTGAGATAGTTGATGATGCGGATTTGCGTGTCACTGCCGACTGTGCAGATTTCAGCGACAAGTGGGTTAGATTCATGCGTTATGTAGAGTTTATTCGAAGAGTTTGAGAAGATTTTATCCGAAGGAGAAACTATTCCAGAAGAATCAACGTTAGGATTATCTTCGTTAAGAATGAAATAGCAGCTGTTTTTCTTTTGATAATGGCAGCTCGGTGGGGAGATGTTTGCGATAGGTGTCACAGGTGAGAGTGCTGCGATTTTCTTCTACATAGGGGATTATTCTTCGGTTATTTACTGCTGTTGGTTGATATCATTTCTTAGTCTAAATGAATTCAATGTAGCACACTCAGGTTCAGTTGGATGTACAACAGTGCGAATCTCTAGATTCGCAGCAGTTGTTCGAAGATGCACATCATCAATCGATGAAGAACGATCTTTATCATTAATTTTATTTTTAAATTAATTCTCTGGCGTGGAATATTCATCGAACATTACTTTTTCTTTATCTTAATCTTCCCCAATAACAGGTGATTGTTCCTCAAACTTCAACGCTGGCCTTATCCTAATGCTCTCTGGAGTATCAACTTGTTCATTGCCCATGTCATACAATTTCAGTAGCTTAAAATGTGGCAAAGTATATAAATACAGCATATTTCTAGCTTAGACTAAAATAAGCTTTGAATGCTCATGATAAGCTCTAAGCATCGCATAATCTTTAGGTAATGCAATCTCCTTCATAACTTCATGTTTGCCTTCAGTTCCAAATCGCAAAAATTGAATACACTTCTATTCAGATATCTGTACAACCACGCAATATTTCCCAGAGTATTCACCTACATTTATGACTTTATCATATACTAATGGAAGACTCTATGCTGTTTTTTATCTATGTTACTTCTACATAACTGCTAAGCCTATTGAAATCACATGAATCATAGCGAATACAGTGAATGCAGTTATCGAATGAGGGATGTAATTCATGAAGAATAAGCAGTCTAAGAAATAGAAGCCTAATAGGATTCCGATATGCAAGTAATACCTTGGAGCAGAACAGAAAACACTAATAATATCTAAAAAGCTAAAGTAAAAGATTGAGCTGAATTCAATAAGCGCTAGTTGTCCATAGACACTTAAGGATTAGCTGAGAAACGTCGCAATGCAGAACACACCGAAATGAAGTAAGATCTCAACGTAAAAATTGAGTCTTTGTTTTTTACAGAGCGTAGACAGTATGACCATGTAGTGCATCCATGTTTTACCTATTTTAATAATTATATCATGTGTGCAGTGCATGAAATCAAATTTCGCTTCTGGATTGGACTCTTCTTCAGTGAGCATAACTCCGAAGCTAGCTATTACGAGGGAGAGAATCAACATTTTTCCTTGGATTTATCTTACTTCTTTAAATCTTGAAAATGTTTGTGATTAATATTCTTTTTTTTTGTTTCCAAATCAGACGATGCAAATCGGGCTTGATTCCACACAAGACTCTCCCTTTGTTTGAGCTTTTAGTTTAATCAAATTACATAAAATAGAGGAGAGAGGGGGGGATTATTTTCCTTTTTTAGGATAATATCGACAATCTAGTGATTTGTGATGTTTTTATTTCATCTGACGACTCCTTTATTATTCTATCACTATTCTAGTCCTTCATTCAACATTCTTAGAAAAACATTCCTTTATGAATTTTTTTCAACCAAAAAGTACGTCATAATTTTTGAACATAAGCTACTTTTTCCCTCGATTTGACTACATTTCTGCTCTTACTTCAAAATTTAAAAAAATTTGAAAAATAATCTTTGAGAATATCTCGCATCAAATGCCACTCCCACAAGGAGATTTTGCTGATTTGAATCGATGCACAGATAACTTGAATTAGCTGTCTATTTTTCTGGTTTTTAATCATATGTTTTTGTGAATAATTTTAAGTACTTTTTTGAGTAATAAATTTATCCTCAAACATATTGAACACTTTCTTCTTCTTTTCTTCTTCTCTTCCTCTATTTCCCTCTATTCTTAATCAAATTTAAAAGCAATTTTGGCATTACAGTAGAGGATTACACTTCTCAAGATGAGTTCTAAGCAGACAAATCAATCTTTAGTTGCAAAAATAATTGTCCCTCCCCCATGTATCGACACCATCCTCAAGGATAAGAGTTTGAAATATCATTAACCATTCCTGTCAAATTATGAACTCCTCAATCACTCAATATATTACATCTCCCGCAATCTCAAATAATTAGTAACTCATAAAAGAGAGAGTTTCCTCTTTTGTGAGAAATAATCTTTTAATTCAATCTTTTTTATCAGTAACTGGGGAAGTGTTTTTCAAGCAAAAACAAATCGATGGCTTGAAAGAGATCTTACTAATAATTAACAATACTCTGATCTTTTTTGAACATACACTTTGCCAAATGAAACGATGCCAAACAGTTTAGAAATTGAGTTTAATAGTATTTTTTTTCTTCCCAAGGTTTATTGTAAATTTATTATTATTTTCTGATCATCTTGATTTTAACTGCCTT
>Ga0302271_10002953_pt1 | contig 14838 bp, 8 predicted proteins | sample III_Bog_N1_1_FD_198767 | JGI IMG/M metagenome (GOLD analysis project Ga0302271, IMG submission 198767) | Peat permafrost microbial communities from Stordalen Mire near Abisko, Sweden - III_Bog_N1_1 | ecosystem: Environmental > Terrestrial > Soil > Wetlands > Peat | place: Sweden: Abisko... | reverse complement strand
ATTTATCCACTGTGTTCTCAAATAAATTTGGTGATGACGTTATCTCCCCAGAAGACACTGAAGAGAAATTCAAGTACATTGCTAATGAACTCTAAATGAAGATCCACGGAATTCACTTCCACTGCGGTTCAGGTAAAAACGGATCTTCTTCGTTCCTCAAAGCAGTCAAGATTGCTCATGAGTGCATCGAAATCGGCAGAAAAATGGGTCACCCCATGGAAATTCTTGATCTCGGTGGTGGATATCCTTCCGGTGATCTCAACGAAACTTTTACTTCCGCTCTTAAGGCAACAGCTACTGATTCCCTTGGATACAAAGTAATCGCTGAACCAGGCAGACACTTCTCATCTCACTCTTGCTATCTGTTTACCCGTGTCCTGACCAAGAGAACTAAACACTAGAAACCTTGCTTCCATGTGAACGACTCCCTTTACCACTCTTTCAACTGCATCCTCATGGACGGTGTATCTTTTGAAAACGATTTCAAACAGTTCTACTCCTCTGTCAATGGAAAATCCTTCGAGGAAAGCTAACTCGCAAAAGGCTCACTCTTCGGCATGACATGTAAGCAAAATTTACAAAGATTTCTAAAATTAGAACATTCTCTTTGCTTCTTCTTTCTTATAAATTTTATTTTTCTAATTAAGGTGATGGTGCTGATGTGATCGCTAACAACTTCGCTATGCCCTCGACTCTGAAGGTTGGAGACTGGCTGTGCTTTGGTGGTATGGGTAGCTACACCTATGGACCTAAGAGCTCCTTCAACGGAATGGAGAGCACAACTCGTGTCTTCGAATGGGACTCACCAATCGGTGTTCAAGCCAATGAGCAATCACCCCTCAGAAAGCCAGAACAAGCTAAAGCACCTTTGGAAGAGCCCTCTCCTATCCCACAATCGATTCCTCAAGTCGCTTTGTGAGATAAGAAAATGGACTCCAAAGAAGAAGCAGACGAAATACCTCACAGACTAACAATTAAACGACTTTTAAATTTGTGTTTTTGTTTGTTTCAGCCATGCATGTGGATCTTAAAATGCATCAATATTAACTTTCATTTAAAAAGCCATTCAAATAATTTGTTAATTTTGTCTTTGAGTTTTGCTGAAAAATTCTTACAAAGAAAGAACCAAATCATATTTCTACCTCGAATCAGAGGGATATTTCAACTCGAAAAGATCATACTTTTGATTATTCTTCCTCTGATCATTATTTAATAATCCGCCCACCAATAAATATCCAAACAGCATTTTTGTTTCGATTATTTGCTTGCGTGTTTATTTTTAAATTATTTTTCTTGTTCTTGCGTCATTTTTAATGTTACAGTATTACAATTACTAATTTTCCTCCCATCTGATCTGAACTGCTCAAGTGATTGAACACTTACATTATTACAGCTCTATTCACTTGAGAAATTTTATCTATTTGCTTTTTATCTCTCTCCAGTTTCCCCTATTTTCCCCACCAATATTACCCATCCAATTTACATCTTCCCCCTTTCCTCCCTCCCTCCTCTTTTTCTTTGATTATTGATCTATTGGCATCTATTTTCAGTGTGTTCTTTTATTTTAAGCATTTTTTGAAAATGATTCTGCTTCATTTATGAATTAAATATTTTCTATTATTATTATTAACTATTTCTTATTTGTTCTCTACAAAACTACCAGATTTTGTGAGAAAAAAAACATGACAAAAATAATAAGCTGCCAGACATAATTTCTTTATCATTATTCTCCATAGATACACAAGGCACATGAAATCAATTCTGTTTATCACAAATGATTTGAAAAGAAAAGATCCCCCCCACTAATAGAATCTAAGCAATCGAAAGAAAAGTAGAGACAAATTTATTCAAGATTATTTCGATTTTATCCTAACCAATAACCAATAGATGTTTTTAGCTGATTATAATTTAAGGGCATAAACAATTTTGCTAAGATTCATTTTTGTAGCTTCTTATAATTTTAGTGCTGATATCATATTCAAAAATTAGCTGAAACTTAACTTGATTCACTTTCAAAAAGCATTAATTGATCCACTTTCAAAAGGCATTAATTGATCCAATCTCACTCCAAAGCCACACACTGAGGAATATTTCCTTGAAACAACCCCCTCCCCAATATTGAAAAATATTATTAACAAAAAGGAATGTTGATTTTCGAAAATTCAATAGGATAATTTGATTTATTCATGCTATTTCTGATTTATCCATTTTTCATTTTGAGCTAATTTATTCATGTATTATTTGAATAATGAATCTATCATCATGCAAAGATTTGTTACAGTATTAAATTTATAGAATTACAATGAGAAACATGTATTACTTTAGGCAGAGAGAAAGAGAGAGAGAGAGAGTCTATTCATTCTCCTTTGTTGGAAGAATTCTCTTACCTTATCATGAATGTTACTGTAGATGTTTTTCCATCTCTCTTTTGTTCTTTTGTGTGACTATTTTCTTCAACCATCCATGCTTTTCTGTATGAATATCTCCGGATCATCGCCTTCTTAGATTTACAATGAAAATTACCTAAAATGATTCAGAGTATCCTTCAGCCTATCGATATTGATCGCATGATAGAGTTGCAACCCGCCATGCAAAAAGAATATAAACGACACGATCATCAGCCCTATGAAATAACTCGTCTGATTGAACACATATAAATCGCGGATTTGTGGCGAGCATGGCGGAGTTTGAGAGGGATCTGAGCAGATATCAGCAAGTGCTTACTCAGCAAGCAAATATATGGAATTTGAAATCACTAAGGAATTCTAGCCATCATATGCTGAACATTGTGAATTCTATGATGGAATCTTCGAGATGATGTACTGCCCTGTGAAGTTAGAGTGACATATAGCATTAGAACACAGCACACTCCTCTGGAAGACTACATAATAGATGATTAAGTTGATGCAAGCCGTCAGCACGTTCATTATCCCGATCATTTTATACGTCCACAGCTCTACTCTGCTGATTTTTATATTGTAGATAAACACTCCAAAGGTGAGTGCGAACTGCACAGAGCCATAGTAAAACGCAATGGAAGAAACTACCCAGCAGTTCGAGAAATACATAATCGCAGCGGAATAGATCATAAACGCTAAGCCGACGACTACGAGCATCATGAGGATCTTCTCGCTAGCGGATACTCTTTTCGAGTGCTTGATTAGTCTAGAAACACGGTTTCTTTCGAAATTCACTGAGCAAGTGGAGCCTTCTAATGCGTCATCTGCCATGACAGCTGATGCTACGATGCGAGCTTCTTCTTGCTGTTTTCGTTTTTCCTCATATGAAAGCTAGGCGTTGAAGTCTTTAGGTTTCTTGCGATCTCCCATGCTGCCAAAGGAAGTTATGTGATTACGAGTGCAAGAGTTATTATTATTTTTTGCTTTTTATATTCTTTTTCTTATTAATATTTTCTTTATTTTCGTTCCTAAAATGATGAGAATCCTGATTGTTTCCCATTTAATAATATATTATTCAGCAAAACGAGGCTTCTCTCGATAGAGATATTCCTCATTCTGTTAAATAATCAATTACTTGCTGAAATTTAACTATCATAAGCTTATTTAACAATATTTGACTTGGATTAGATGCGAAGCCATCGATTGATTGGTATACTTACATGTATTAACTAATTGCTTTTTAATAATTCTTTCACATATTTCTAACATTTCTGAATAGCTTTCTTTTATTAGCACGCTTCGGGAAAATACAAACCCTATGAGAGGCTCTCTATCCTAGTGAAAATCTCCCATTTCAAGAATAAAAATATCTTGCATATCTCGACTAAGCTCTCAAGAAAACAATTCAATTGCAAGAACATATCACTACAATGATCTTAAACACATTTCTCCCAGACTACTCTCTCTCTCTCTCTTTCTCTCTTTTGAAATCCACTATCAAGACACTTTAGTTAAATCGATTAATGAGTATTCTAAATACGATAAATTCACAATTATTGGATATATCTAACTTTCTTGTCTCTTCTCTTCCCCATTCAAGTAGTAGAAACACTATCGTTAAAATCTTCACACCAATGCCAGAGCAATTAAGAGTATTCCCTAGCTAGCCATCACATTAAGGGATAATATTAGCAAAAAGATATTTTAGAGCTTGTAAAAATTGATGAAAATGTTGATTTGCTACTGAAAAATATTAGAAAAAATCATAAACAATAATGATTTTGTAAGGATATTTCAATTTCTTCTTTTCTTGAAATTGAGGGTCTCTCTCTCTCTCTCTCACAGTAGCTGATTAAGCACTTTCTAGATAAAAAACAACACGCACTCAAACACAAGTAGATTGTCTCCCATTTTTGATGAATCAAAGAAGGATAATTAATTTCTTCTTAGAATCATTGGGTTGCTTAGAAGAATATCCAACAAGGATTGGGATTCAAAAAAAGAGAAAACTTAAGAAGACACTTCCCTTGCTCTCTTCGATCACCTCGAATCGATTAACAAACGAGATAGAATGATTGTAGATTGATTTTTGAGTTGGAATGTAACCGATAACAAAGCTGTGTTTAGTAATGGTAAGCTCAATAAAAGATATTTTTAATAAAAATTAAGAATAATACCGAGATTTCTGATTAGTTAAAGAAGTAGATTGAATAAAAATAAAAAAATACATCAACAAATAAGAGTTTGTTAGAAAGAAAAATAATACAAAACACACACATAAATACTCATTCCGAAGGCAGATTCTTTTGCTATTGCTATGAATCCTTATCTACCTCACTATCAACATATTCCTCGTCAAAATGTATTAACAAATCCTCTGCAGGCGCTGTTAACGATTAAGAAGGAGCCTTCATATTATTGTTATTGTTATTATTATTATCATCATTATTTTCCTCATTCTATTATCTTTCTTCAATATCTTGAGATGGGAAGAATATTTAACCTGAGGTTATCTACTCAAATTTGAATTTCGATTTCACACGTGTTTTTCCAATATCAATAACTTATCTTTTCTCAGGTGTATCAAACGTCTAATCTTATTACTGATCCTATCGATTTGATGGTTATTCACTACGTGGGATATTACCAGAATTGTTATTGCTGTTAAGTTCCGGGTCAACAGCTTTTTTCTTCATCCTAATTCAAAATGCATTTTTTTTAAATACTATCTCTCAACAAATTTCATATTAATAATTCATTTAAAAACAAAGTTAATTTACTATCTAGCAACTTCAAATATCTATTGCATCTCTGAACCGAGCAACTTAATCAGCTTAGCATTTAGTCTACTGTCAACTCTACCAGAAAAACAAACAAAAATATACTGTAAAATCAAATCATTCTTTAATATCAAACACAACTTACTCTGATGAGTGATTATCATTAGCTAGCTTCTCATAGCATTAATATAACTACTAATAATCAGATAGTTTATTCTAAGTTATGCTCCTCTTGAATCTCAAAAGTGCCCTCGTCATAACACCTAGACTCTTCAAGGACATCTTCAGATTATTCGTTTTCTTGGTGATCAATTTAATTTTCGAAGTATCTTTCTTCGCTTCTTCTGCCAGTAATTACGGAGTGATTAGATGCGTTTGCTTCTTCACCGAAATCAGCGGCTTAGGGAAGAAATTAAATATCGTTTGCTGTTCTGCAGTCAAAATCAATTCCTTCAATTTATCAAGTTCCTTCAGTCTATCTAAAATCATGAAAATATCCAAGTCCTATCGTATTTTCTAATCAGCTTAAGCGAGTAACTAAACTTACTCTTCTTTACCATACAACTTCCCGAATGATAGCTTGTTGAGGATGTATTTAAAATTCAACCCTAAACTTCGATTACGCTGAATGATTCCCATGAGTTCTTTTTCTAAGAATATTTTCGTTTGATATATTGTTTTGTGAGAATTCATAGAGGAAGCATTGGATTTAGAAACATCAAGGAGGGTTTTAGTATGCTTGAATGGGTTTTCTAGTTGATTATGACTGTTGAGGTGATCAATATTTGTAGTGGTTTCGGAAATTAACTAAGTTGGTTTAACAGGTTAAAACTGCTCACTGAGGCTTTAAAGTTTAACTGATTAAAGGCGATTGTGTGTAACGTTGCTATCATCATGAAGCTCAATAAGTGAATTTATGTTGAAATCCTTATTGTACTGATATTCTTATGTTTCTTGATCTTTTTGTCTAAGCAAATTTGAGGGCACCTCGGTGTACCCTCCATTGTTATTCCCTGCGTTATCTTGATTTCTCTCTTAGCTGGTGCTACTGCTTCCTTCTTGATTTGTCTTAGCAGCTTGATTCTCTATTTTGTTATTTTTTACTAAATCTTCCTTTTTATTATCTGAACTTTGATTAAAAATAGATATTGCTTCTTCTTATTCTTTTTCTTCCTGCAGGGGATGCAGTTATTTTGCGAAATGCTATTCACTTCTGTTTTTTGTTTCCAAGAATCCTTAAATTGGATTGAGTCCTCGTGTTGAATCTTATCTTGAAGTTGTCTCCGAAACTGTGAGTTCCCCAGTAAGTAGGTTCCCCGTTTGATGGTTAGTAGCGAGGTTTTCTGGATCATTTATGATTTTCTTGAGATTTAACGCCAATCGGAAGTTGTTTTCAGATTATGGAGGATTTTATTCATAGCTATTGGAGAAATTTGGTTGACTTCTATTAAGTTTTTTCATTTTTTTCAAAACCAAACTCTCTTCTTTGTTGATGGAATCTTCGAGATTCATAGTGAGTTGTTGACTGTTTTAGTGAGAAGGTGTCAATTATCTCATGTATCTTAAGGTTTTAGAACCAGCTGCAGCTGCAGAAGCGGGATTAGGACTACTACCAACACCACCAGCCCCAGCAGCTCCACCATTCCCAGCTTATTTCTTTATATTATCAACATCAAAATCATAGAGTCTGTTTGCGAGTTCGATTGTGTAAATGTAATCATTATATAAGCTGACTGTATTCATTTATTCAAAAAATCCACAAAATATTTATTAAAAATACCCTCAAAAAAGCAATGAAACTTACCTATTATTGAAGTAAAAAGAATAAATATCTAGCAGAATCCTCCCATATACGATATCACTTCGTCAATCTTGGTGAAGGATCTAACAATCTTCGTCGTGTATGGGCTCCTAAGGAAAAACAACTCAGAATAGTTTGTGAAATTTCCAACTGCATTCGATTGCTTGTAGTCATTCGCAGCATAAGCAATATATGAATCGGTAGTAATATCCGTTAAAGGGAATATACTGTGATCAGTTTTGATGATTTATTCGTTTAACATAATGTTAGCTGTTGTGTACATCTGAAAATTGCAAAAAAAGCAAAAATAATGGGTTTTTTGATGAAAAGCAACAAAAATAATTTTATTCTTTCAGACATGCTCCGGTTGAACGTTAAAGAAGACATTCTCAAGATAAGTCATGACTGGTTCAGAGGTTTTCGCTGGACTAACAAGATTATTAGAAAATTAGAATACAACTCGATTTCCTTCGTTGACACCAGCTGCAATATTCGCAGGGCTATCGCATTTAGGATGCCAAGGGTTTGAAGCTAATGATGAATTTGAACATTTCGACAATATGAATTTCATAAAGTAAAAATCATCACTTGTGTACTGTCCACTGATTTTATACGTCTACCCCTTTCTTAATATGCAAACCACATAAAAGGAGAATGAAAGGATGACCAAAGAAATAGAAATGTTAAAGATGTTTTTGCGTTTGATTGTTTGTTTATTTCTTACGGGAGACACAGAAAATCAGAGAGAGTATTGGTAATAAATGCTTTAGTGAAATTAAATTGGTCAGAGGAAAGATTTGAGAAGTGAGCAACAGTGCAAGGCTCCAGAGGGATAGGTGTCTAAGACATAAAAATTGAAAAAAATAAATAGATAGGATTTTTTTGTGTTACCTTTATTTTAACCAGCGTGCCGTTAGTTTTGATATAGTGACGATACTCAAAGGTAATATTCATCCAAGGAGCTGTCAGGAAGTTAGTTTAATCATACTTAACAGCGATCATAGAGTTGGATCCGCCGACTTCGATGAATCCTGGATCGATGTCAAACGTTACTGATGGAGTGTATGTTACCTTGCCTTTGGAAAATACAGATGTTACAGCACAGGAGAAGAGAGGTCAACTTGACAAAAAGAAAGGAAATAAAAGTTACTTCGCTTAATAAGAGTCAATACCTAAACAAAATAAGAAAACGATGAAGGTTAAGCAATCAATGAGGATCAAGGTTTTGAAGTTTTTAGATTTTTACGCTGCTGAAGAACAAGATAACAAGGAAGGAAACCAAGGATATCGCCATAACCCCTCCAAAAGACGTACGATAGAGGATATCGCCTTGATAATTTAAGGTGATCTTGCTCCCAAACACATCCAGCTTTTTAAACGAAGAGGATACGGATTGCATTGTTGTTGGATTAAAATATGCTCTTTTTTCTAGATTTCAATAAGGATGTCTGTCTCAACTGACCAACTAACGAACTAAGTTTTAAAGTAAACGATGTTCTTTTCAACTCAGCAAACAAACGGTGGGGAATGATTCAAAATTGGAGATAAATGTATTCTTTTTTTTTTGTGTGTGTATTTTTAATTTAGAAAAAGAGTTTCTTGAGAAAGGAAGGGTACTTACGATAGCGAAGAAAAAATTAATAAGCACACAGCGCTTTGCTGTTGGTTCTCATTCCTCTATTATGAATAACCCTTAAAGCTTGAATTACAGCAAGAAAAGAAGAAGAAGACTAAATAAAATCTTTGGATTCTAATGTTCTTTCTGAGTAATTCTCAGGAATAAACTACACATGATATGATGCACTTATGTCATTTAAAGAGGTTAAAAATAACTTTATGATAACTGTAAATGATTAAGTTATTGGAAGAAAAAAAATGAAGACTTTTACTTCAACACAAAATCCATTTCTCTCCCACTCTTGATTACACAGCCGTTAAATTAATAATGGAACATTGAAAATTAAAACTTTTTACTTTAATACCTTTAGCTTTTAGTTTTTCTTACCATTTTTATTGCGGAATCTACCTATTTTTATCCCTTACTCTTTTTAATTAAATCAGATATGGCAAATTACAGTGATAGAAAGTAACATTTTTGATCGATAATGAGATCACGAGTAAAGGTATTTTGATTTACAAAATGTGAGTGTCACCAACACAAAAACCCATTTGATTCTATCTGGAGGCATTTCAAAAATTCAAATAGAATTCACTAGAAAAAAGTTAATTTTTAGGTAAAGGGTGGAGAGAATAGTTTATTTATGAAATTAAGAAACTGGGGGATATCAATCATGATAATCATTTATCTAATTTATCAGTCTTTACTGTTCATATCTCTTTGGGAATCTCAGAACAGAGTCACCTGGGGAATGGCTAAAATATTTCTTTGCAATTAAGGATTTTGATAGGACAATTTGGCTTGAAATTTAGAGCCAATTACAGTCTCTTACAAGTCCTTGCGTTTATTGATATTTTAAGGCAAAATTAAGTGCGTAAGAAAAGGGTAGGAGGGTAATAATTACATGAATCCACGCAATTTACTTAATACTTTTTATTTTTAGTTTATTTAAGAAAGGGCAGCTAGTAAAACCGCACACATAAACGCCAAACACTTTTACAAATAAACAGATACTTATTCTTGTTAGATCTAACTTTATTCTTGCTGTAAATCATAAACTCGTAATATTTAATGTGTATCTAGTCAATAATAGTACTTTTCTTACCTCTTTAGTAACTCAAGCCGGAGATCAATAAATATTTACATTTGAAAACCACTACCAACAGGGTAATAATTAGCTTCTTCTTTAATTAATCAATATTAAGTCTAATCATCTTCCTCAAAATATACCAATGCTTCTTTCTCTACAGCTGCTTATTAAAGGATATCTGTTCTTGCAGTAGAGTTATCATCACTTTAGAATTAATTATTAGCTTATTGACACTACTACTGCAATATTTCAGTTGGTTCATTCTGTTTTGGCTTGAATTTCTGAAAAAATGAATGCTAAACCTTGTTTCCATGGAGAGGATCTTCTTGCTTTTGATCTGATTAATTCAGTCTATTGAAGGATCTCTCAAAGCTATGAAATGACCCTCGATCAATGATTGTATCTTTCTTTTTTCGCTTCATCCTAGATATTTTTTCATAAATATAATTGTTCATTTAACTAAAAAGCTACTGGAATTATCTATTTTTTACTGCCTTGTCACTTAGAATATCTGCTTCATCTCTGTGCCTAGCAGTTCGATGAGCTTTGTGTTCAATCTGTTTAGTCACAAAGAACAAAAGAATGATAACATTCCCATATTAAAAGACCCCTCATTGTTTTGATCACAAATTTCTAAAAATGTCTCCTTAATAAAAAAATGGCTAATTTACTCAGAATGATGATCACCTACTAATTTCTCATAGCATTAATATAAATGCTAGTAATCAGAGAGTTTATTAGAATTTATGCCTCTCTTAAACTTCGAGAGAGCCCTTGTCATTGCTCCTAAACCTTTCACTGAGATCTTCAAATCAGACTGCTTCCTAGTAGAAATTCTGATTTTATTCTGAGCGTTGATATTTTTATTAGCTTCCTGAACAAGCTGCTGTGGAGTTAAGATTTTGCTTTGTTTCTTAGCTGATATCAAAGGCTTAGAGAAAAAGTTAAAAAGTGTCTACTGTTCTTCGTTGAGGAACAGTTACTTTAACTTATCTAATTCTTTTAACCTGTCTAAGATCATGAATATGTCTAGATCTTCTCGAACTTTTTAGTCAGCTTAACTCAGTAATTAGACTTATTCCTCATTCTTGTAGAGTTTCCCGAAACTGAGTTTAAAGAGAATATACTTGAAATTCAACGTAATACTCTTGTTTCTTTGAATGACTTTAATCAGCTCTTTTTCAAGGAACGTTTTAGTTTAAAAGTCTGTGCGATTTGGAGTTTCATCGTTTCTGTTTGAAAGAGGAGGAGGCATCTTATCATCTAACTTCAATAATCCAATACTCACTTTTCTTTGAGAGGGGATGGCAGTATTTTCTTAGACAATATCGTTTTGAAGCACAGAAGCTGGGTTTGAATTCGCTGATTGTTATTTAAGGAAAGAGGGAATTATTGCTTTTTTGAAAGCCTATTGTTATTCCTAGATGTTTTGATGGCTTTATGCATCTTGATATTGGGTTTATTCTAAGATATTTATATTTGTATCTTCGCCTTCATCGAATCTTAGAAGATCTTTTGCTTTTTTAACATTTTCTTCTTCATTTCTGCATTTATCATCTTGTTCACTTGGTTTAGTTGCTATTTCTTCTTTCTTCTTACCTGCTTCTTAATCATCCTCATCTTCGTTTCTATCTCTTCTAAATTTTTATTTGTCAAGAAAAATTGTCTGATCAGTAAAATTAACTAATGAATTTCCAGCAGATTCATGTTCTTCCTTGAGAGATTCTAGATTATTCCCTGAAAGATCATGGTTTTCTTTTGGATTCAACCATCGCTAGGAATCCTACTTTGAAGTTAAATTAGGAAGGGCATTTAATACTCCAGTTAATTATTGCACATGATGATTCCTCCTGTTGTTTTAGCTTAAGAATGTATCTTCTTACTCAGGCACAAGGAGCTTATTATTCGCTGAAATCATTGACTGCTACTTAAATAATGCATTCTCTGATGATAAACTACCCTTTGTAATATCTTCTTTGGATGACTTACTGTTGAGTTTTCTGAGCCTACTCAGCATAAGATTGCTTTCTTGTTTTCTATCAGCTAATGGTGGTTTTCCCTTGAGGTTTTGGGTGAGTATTTCAAAGGAAGCTATTGATTTTAGTTAATTTGGCTTTTCATCTTTAGAATTATTATTAGGGTTTTAACTGTTATTATTTGGATTTTTCTTTTGTAGATAATCAAAGTCATACAATTTGTTCGCTAGCTCTATCGTGTATAAGAAGTTATTATAAATGCTCACTTCATCATCAAGATCAGACACCGTCATTTGAACATAAAACAATTCACCAAAATTCATTGAAATATCATCATAAAAATTAGGGTAAAAAATCTAAAAAAGAAAAATATCTTACCCATGATCGAAGCAAATAAGATAAATATCTGCGAGAATCCTCCAATATATGATATGATCTCATCGATCTTCGTGAACTTTCTCACTGTAGTAGTTGTGTATGGGCTCCGAAGAAAAAATAGCTCCGAATAATTAGTGAAATTCCCTACCGAGTTTGATTGCTTGTAGTCATTAGGTGAAAAAGCAACATACGAATTGGTTTCAATATCTGAGATTGGGAAGACACTATGGTCAGTCTAGACTATTTGCTCATTCAGCATGATGTTTGCTGTAGTGTACATCTGTGAAATGGAAAAAGGCAAAAACAAATGAAAAATATTATTTCTATTTGTAAAAATTTCTCTATTGTTTTTTTATTTTTTAAAATCTCACAGTCTGCGGCTACACATTGAAGAACATATTCTCTAGATAAGTCAGCACAGGTTAAGTAGACTTCTCTGGATTAACTAGATTATTCGATAAATAAAACAAAACCCTATTTCCTTCATTGACACCTTTGGCAATATTCTCAGGGGTATCACAAGTTGGCTGCCAAGGCTTAGTTGAACTTGTTTGATTCTTGCATTTAGATAAAATGAATTTCAAGAAATAGAAATCTTCGCCGACAAATGAACCACCGACTATGAAAGATTTCCCTTTTCTAGTGTATTATTCATTTAATTGTCAGAAAAGGGTCTGAAATTAATAAAATAGCATAAAGATTCTTACGGTAGACAAAGAAAATCAGCAAGATCATTTGTTACGAATGCCTCAGTGAAGTTATATTAATCAGTGGAAAGAGCTGAGAAATGCCCAACAGTACATGGCTCAAGATCAAGATATGTCTAAATTAGAAAAGAAAAAAGAAAATAAGAAATAAAACAAATGAAAATGCTAAGGAAATGTTTATTTTAGCTAATAAGTTTGATTAATGGAATAAACCTTATATTTAACCAAAGTTCCATTAGCTGTCCTATTATAGTGGCGATACTCGAAAGTTATGTTAGCCCATGGCGATTTAATGAAATTTGATTGATCATATTTCACTGCTATCATCGAAGTAGAACCACCAACTTCGATTGAACCAGGAGATATATTGTACCTTACAGAAGGTGTGTATGTCACTTCACCTTTTTATGAAATGTATACTGTTTTAGTGAGAATAACTTAGCAAATAGATTTGATATTACTTCGGTTAATGAGAGTCGAAATCTAAGAATAAAAGAAGTTAGGAAGATGTTCAAGAAAAGCAAAGAATTAGAAGAAGAAGAATAAACAAAAAGAAAAATTTAGTTTTTGTTGCTGTTGTTGTTGCTACCTTGTTCAATGAAAGGACAATAAAGAAAGCAAACAGGGATACAGCCATGAAGGCACCAAAGTTTGTGCGATACAGGATGTCTCGCTGATAGTTTAGGGATATCTTACTTCCAAAGAGATCAAGTCTTTTGAAGGATGCGTTGACTACACTCATCGAAAAGAAATTGATATTTTAAAAGATCTTTTATACAAACGCTAATTAATTAAGCCATCAAAACTGGACAAAAGTTATTTTGATAAACACAAGTGAGACAAGGTAAACAATTAAAAACATAAATTATTTCTAATTATTTTTGTGTTTTTATTACTCCCAGAGAGGATTTTCGAAGGAAATTAGATTTTAACTAGTATGGATAGATTGGCTAATTAAGTGATTTCAAAGTGCCTACCATGTGAGATATTTCATATTATCCAGCCGTTTACTTAAGAAATTATTAGGATTGTAGATAAATAGATTTTTGGATTTTTCAGAGAATAAATAGAAAAATACAACATTTTTTGGGGTTAAATAAAAGCTTTTTAGTCATAATCTCACCAACAAGAACAATAGTTACTTTGTTTGTAATTTTCATGAATGTTCTAGATCAAAAATATTAAGAAATATTTGGATAATATCAAAGCAAAAATACGTAATGAAAAGAAAGTAATTTTGGAAATTGCTTTGAGTTCTAATTTGTTAATGGGATAGGAGTTTAATTTGGTAATATTGAGTAAAAATATTAACATCAAAACACTATTAATCCACTAATTATTTGATTCTTCAAAATAACAATAAAGATACAATCATACATTTAGATTAACCTCAATCTTTCTTTTTCTTTCTCAAATTACGCATAAATAGTAAAATTTAATTTTAACAAACAACGTACTATTTGATAACACAATGAAAGATAGCACAAGGCATGGAGGGTTTATTATCAAAATGAGGAAAACTATCTCTCAAATTAAGATGAAAAACGCACAAAAAAAGATGTAAATTCAATTATGGTTAGATAACATGGGTAAAGAGAGAACACAGCCTCTATGAAAACATAAATAGCAGCTTCTAAGCAGCTTTAATGCTGATTTTAAGTTTTATTTATATTTTTCTGAAAGTTTTACAAATGATTATTTTCTTCAACTTTTGTAGCCCTTTTTCTTTATTTCCAAAAAAATCAAATGGTTTCAAGAAAGATTGCTTCCTTAAATCAATGCAGCTGTTTTTATGTAAGATAATACTCAGGAGAAGATACTCATGGAAATAAATGACAAATATAACAATTTATTCAATACAAATTTGAAATTTCAAACAGATTCTTTTTTTCTTTGATTTTGACAAATTAATTGAATAGTCTCATCAAAGGATATTTATTAAATACTATCCCAGTTCTTTTCATTCAATTTATTAATCAAGGGAAATAATTAAAAATAATAATGAATATACCTTTCTGTGGGGGGCGGGGGGGGGGGGGGGGCGGGGGGGGGGGGGGGGGGGGGGGGGGGGGGGGGGGGGGGGGGGGGT
>Ga0302271_10002951_pt1 | contig 14843 bp, 7 predicted proteins | sample III_Bog_N1_1_FD_198767 | JGI IMG/M metagenome (GOLD analysis project Ga0302271, IMG submission 198767) | Peat permafrost microbial communities from Stordalen Mire near Abisko, Sweden - III_Bog_N1_1 | ecosystem: Environmental > Terrestrial > Soil > Wetlands > Peat | place: Sweden: Abisko... | reverse complement strand
AGCTTTAGGTTCCGCACTGAGTAAACTCAGCTAACTAAAAGTGTTTTCGTTGGAAATATGGTCGCATTGTAGATTATCATAAGATTCCTTTTCGTCGATAGCTGATGGCTTAGCGTATTGCGAGTAGATTATCGCTTTGAAGCTAGTCTGTATGGAGAGCAGTTGCATTGGAGAAACAGGCGCATTTGCTCTAGGGAATACGATTTCGCATATGAAACATTTATCTAAATATCTGCACATTGAATTCCATTCTGCGTAGGTTAACGATGCAGGGCTAGCGAGGATATCCGATGGAATAGCAAAATGTCATAAACTTACTGAACTCACATTGATATTAACGAAAGAGCAGCATATTGGGATATATGGAATTCAAAGATTTTCGTAAACGTTGCGATAACTGAGAAGGTTAACTAAGCTGAAACTCTAAGTGAATTGGAGTGAGAATATGCAAGAATGCGCGGATGTTCTAGGGGAGGCATTGCAAAGCTTAGATGATAGCAGAACTCAATAGGGTTGCTTTCGTGAGTTGGAAATAACACTACCAGCTACTGGGAACATAACAAATAAGAATCATAATCATAATAATCATGGTATTGTTGGGTGTTTAACTTAATCGAAAGATGAGAACATGCATACGATGTAGTAGTAGTAACAGCAAGAGAAGTAAGACATCGAGATACGTAATTACTTTGCGTAGATTCAAAATAAAATGCCTGAAAAGATTGGGAATAATCGTCAAAGTAGTAATCATAAGAATGTCTTAGCTTGTTCTAATGCAGGGCAACAAAGTACTAATGATGGAGGAGTTTAGTAAAAGCAAGGAAATAGGAGTAATAATCAACGATTGAGGAATGATTGTGGTGGTGATAAGGGATAGGGGAGTTAAAGGTATTAGAAGAAAAAGTAGAATGGAGGCAGATAACTTACTTACGTTCTAAAACAAGAGCAGCCTTCTGGGAATGATAACGAGCTATTACAAGAAAAAGGTCTTGTCTTACGACTAAGCAGCATGCGGAAATTAAAGATCTTAAAAGTCAACGCACCTTCAGAAATATCAAAAGGAAGTATTTCAACATCCCCTATGAGTTCCTTTGGTGTTGTGCTAGGAGAACTGCAAAATTTAGATAAACTAGCTATTAATGTTGGGAAATTCACTTAATTCTGGGATGATAGCCGTGTGAATTCAGCAATTAGTAAGTTAATTCATCTGTCTATTTCAATCAGCCCAGGTGGATTGGCAGATGATACAGGAATGGTTCAATTAAGCTAAGCTATCTAAGGACTTAAAGTCTTAGAAACACTAGAGATTAAAATGGGTGCTGGTTGTAAGATCGACGAGATGGGTACTCGCTAATTAGGAGAAAGTTTAGGAAGTTTAAAGTCGTTAAAATGTTTAGTGTTGCATTTAGAGTTAAACAATACTGAGCTAACTGATACAGGTGCAGCTAGCTTATTCTCATCTCTGAGCCACATAAATTCAATTGAGTAATTCAGTTTGAACTTCGGATGGAAATACTAATTTGGCAGAATTCAAATGGGTTTCCTTGCATAGGCGCTGAGGTATCTTATTTGTCTTTCTAAACTTCAGTTGAATTTGAGATCCACACACTCCGAAGACTATTATTCTGCTGCTGGTTGCTAGTCTTCACCTATTGCTGATCTACTGAGTACATTGAAATCATTAAAGATTCTGAAATATTTAACATTAGATCTGGATGCTGTGCCACAAATCTCGTATTGTTCTGTTAGAAACACCCTTCTTAGACACAACCCTAGACTTACTCAGTTGTAGTTTATCTACCAATGAGAAATTCAAATTGATTATTTAGATATGTCTTTGAGTGTTTTCGCTGTAAAAGAACAAAATGAAGACTAAAATATGGCAATACTGTGAATGTTTATTTGCTTTATTTCCATATGTGTGCGTGCGTCATTTGCTTACACTCAGTTTAATCGTATTCATTCTTCTTTATTTTCATATTGAACCCAAATTCTCCACCAAAAAGATTTCGCTCTGATTAGAACCTCTTTGATAAATATCATTAATGTTGATAAAATAATAATAACCCTATATCATAAGAATTATTTTTTTGGAGCAGGATAGATTTCTGGGAATACACTATTGTTTAATCTTTGCTTCAACATAACGCTCTCAATAATTTCCAGTACTGTTGGTAATTGTATCCTCGGGAAAATGCTACACAGATTTGTCTGTGTTGCAGGTTCAGAGTCGGAATAGGAGTTTATTTAATTCCGTTAATTTTGAGAAATTACGAGATATTTCGATTTGAGATATTATTTAGGTTGAAGATTTTGGCTGCTCTGATTAAGAAAGATTTATAAAGGGGAAAATATATTATTATTTTTATCTAATTGTTGCAGTCTATGAAAGGGAGGGAATAAGACATCTGCAATTAATTTCTTTTATCATTTTTAAGGAATTGAAAGTTGTACACATATTCAACGCTTTCATAAAATAATATCGCTTGTAACTTTGTTTTTAATAATAAAAACGCATGTAAACCAACACGGAATTGTTCATTGATTGATGCAATTAAATTGTGTTATGCAAAATGTTAATAACAATTAATATATCTCAGTGCTCTTCCAACTGATTTCACAACTTTCTCCTAGATTTCTATTTATGCTTTTCTAGATTAAGATTTGGTTTCTTAGGCTTTTTTAGATTAAGTTTTGGTTTCTTAGGCTTTTCTAGATTAAGTTTTGGTTTCTTAGGCTTTTCTAGATTAAGTTTTGGTTTCTTAGGCTTTTCTAGATTAAGTTTTGGTTTCTTAGGCTTTTCTAGATTAAGTTTTGGTTTCTTAGGCTTTTCTAGATTAAGATTTGGTTTTTTTCTTTTTTGTTTCTATTGATGCACCTTCTCGTTAGAAATCTAAGGCATCTTCTCAACTTTATGAGTTGAATTGGTATTCTTACTTATTGATCCATGATCGATTTTTTAATTATTATTCTTCTCATCAGGCTTCGAAAGGGTCTTATTTTCAAACTTTGAAGGGGTCTTCCCTACTGCATGAGTTGAATATTTAATCTAACTTATTGGTTCATGTGGGATATCTTAACTATTACTCTTTGAAGGGTTATTCTCAACTTTTTGATTTGATTGTTTAGTCTAACTTATTGGTTCATGTGGGATATCTTAACTATTACTCTTTGAAGGGTTATTCCCTACTGCATGAGTTGAATGTTTAATCTAACTTATTGGATCATGTGGGATATCTTAACTATTACTCTTTGAAGGGGTATTCTCAACTTTTTGAGTTGAATGTTTAGTCTAACTTATTGGTTCATGTGGGATATCTTTAATTATACTATTATCATTATCTCTATCCTTATTATGAAAGCTATCTCTATCATTACGAAAGCTATCTCTATTATTACGAAAGCTATCTCTATCATTATGAAAGTTATCTCTATCATTATGAAAGCTATCTCTATCACTATTGTTATCATTATTACGACTGCCCTAGTTATTATTTAGTCTGCTATGATCTCTGTCTTAATGATCACTTTCTTCAAAATCCTTACTGTCTGGGTACGAGCTTTATCCATTGCCAGAGAATTTTGATGTCATTGTATTTAAAGCATTTTTTGCTAGACTTGACAGTATTTCATTATTAGAAGTATTTTCCTTAATATCACCATAATCTTTCCTACCATAGTCAACAGCACTAGGTTCACTATCATCATAATCGTTAACACGTTCAGCTTTAGTATTAGTTTTAGCTTCATCAATCTTACCATAAACCTCATCATCTTCATCAACATCAGCATTAGGTTTAGCTTTCGCCTTAGCCTTAGCCTTAGCTTTAGTATCAGCTTCATCATCCTCACCATCTTCATCATCACTAGCATCAACATCAGCATTAAGTTTAGCTTTAGCCGAAATACTAGCTTCGTCATCCTCACTATCTTCATCTTCATCACCATCACCATTAGCATTAACATCAACATTAGGTTTAGCATTAGCCTTAGTTTTAGCTTCATTAACCTTACCATTAGTATTAACTTGACCATTGCCATTAGTATTAGTTTCTTGAATGCCCTGATTCTTCTTATCTGATTACTCAGATTATTGATCAAAATTATTTGTACTTTAAGCAATCTGATTGAATTGACTTGGATCCATTGTATTCTTATTTAGATTATCAGATTTCTGACCCTTTAAATTCTGAGTTGTATCAAGAACGCTTTCAGAAGTATGATTATTCTATTTAATAGCATTATTAATGTTTCTTTATTGTTCTATTTTTTCATTTTTCACAATTTATGCAAAGCAATTTATTGTAAGTAGCAGCACCAGCAGCAGCACTCTCAGTAATATGATATTACCCATTTAATGAATAATAATTCTCCACCAAAAAAATATCTATTTTTTTATTTTATTATAACAGATTATCTTTATTAAACTCATCCGCTGCATGTTTTGAATTGCTCGATGCTGCTTGTAAAAGAAAAATCGAAAGTTGCTCCAGTAATTGAACCTATTGGGCTTGATAAACTTCGCATTGATAGACTTAATGCATGGTTAGAGACAATGCTGTGGCTCTACAAAGCCATAGCTTTTCAGGCATAAACCATTTCTTTAAGAGTGAAAAATAAATCGCAATATGATTAACAGAATCGACGAGTATTGCAATAATATGGATAAATCACCATAAGTCGTAAAAAACCATGAACTTTTAGAGTAATACAAACATACATACATACACATCAGAATTATTAAAGAGGAAGGAACAATTGAAATTGTGTTGATCGGGAGAGCTTCAATGGATCAATTAAATTAGTTTTTTTTTTAGGGAAGGATAGGTGAACCAAATTGATAGAGGCTTTCGAGTTGAAATTGCTATTTCGTGAATTAGTCAAGCAGTGACTTGATAATTAACACTTTTCGAGTTTTTTGGTGTTGTTGTTTTAGAGAATTGTGAAATCCAATAATTTTTTTTATATTAGTTCATTAAGTTCATGATAATGATGTCAGATCAAGAAGAACACAAAGGCAATTTTTTTTAATTATATGATATTATTATTATTCAGCTATTAAATCTTCTGTCTAATAAGAAAAAGCTTTCTGTATCGAATTATTCAATTAAGATAATAATCTCTAGATTTATGAATCCTTCTCTCTCTGGTGATTTTTGTTGGTTTAATTTATTCTTTCGCTTGAATCAAATAGAAATTAGAACTCTTCTTTTGATTGAAACCTCCAACGAGAGAATGGGTTTTCTGACAACTGTTCTGATGGTGACATTACCAGCTACATCATATACAACTTTCTTAGCATTCAGACTAGGGAATCAACTGCCAATCGCCTGCAGAAACTTTGGGAGAAACATTGGTATGGGATATAATTATTTCAAAGTTGTGCTGAGATTGCTAGCACCTGAGACAGAGAAACCTGCGGAGATATTTGATCTCATCCGAAAGTCAGAATAGCAAGTTAGAAAAAGAGAAAGAGAAAGGAGAGGAACATAAAAATAGAGAAATATTTACAGCGACTTGTAATATGAATTGATTAACTTTTGGTTTGTTTGTCTGTCTGTGTTTCTTCTAAGTCAATTGCGCTGACTCGTGAGATTAAAGAAGGGTTTCTAAGAGCGAGATAAGATGTGAAGAATATTTTACCTGAAGAACTCTAAAAAAATCCTATGAACATTCTCCGTAAGATCGCAATTTAACAAATCTAGATCAAGATTGACTAACAATATATTCATTGTTTCTTTCTTTGTTTTAGGCATTTAACCAGATAAGCCACTTGAGAATCCAACAGGTGAAATTAATAAACATAATACAACGAATCTAAGAAATCAAATGAATATTTTTATATCATTGATGATGATGTTCTTTTAGGTGAAATAACAGGAGCGAAATTGATGGATGTCACACTGCGAGAGAGAAGAAGGATAGTGGAGAGGAAAAAAGAGAAAAAAGCTGATAGCAGCTTCTCGAATTCATTGTGAAAGAGTCCCGAAAGGAGATTAGATTCTCCCTTGAAAAAATCAATGAGTCTTTCAAAATGAAAAGATAGTTTTGTAGCTGTAGAATGGCTAAATAGTCCTTGGAAGGAAGGGATTTCAAATGCTGTGCTATGAGAGAGATATTTCAAAGCATTTAAACTTATATTTTTGGATACAGCAGATTGATTAAGAAGGGTCAATGCTCATTTTCAACATTTACCTTACATTTTAGTTTATGTAATGAATACATGAATAGATTTTTGCTGATGAATTGACTGATAAAATGATGCTAAAACCATCTACTGAATTGAATTTAATGGAACTGGACTGAAGAGATAATTATGTGCGAAAAAGGAGAATTCTATTACTGTTTCTGAGAAAAATATCCAACCAGCATCTCAAAAATGATTTTTATTTAGTCAAAGATTCTGCATTCAATTGTCTAATCAAAACAAACACTTTTTTGTTTTTTGTCAAAGAGAATGTCTTGAGAGGAATTAAAAGAATCCACAGCGTTGATTATTAGTTAGTAATATTATTCTTTTGGATTATTTATTCAATAATAATCAAGTAATTAGTTGCAAAAATTAGTCCATTCGACACAATAAGAGACCAATTTCATTTATTTATTTGATTTTTTACACCAACAACAAACACGGCAATAATGCTGCAGTAACAACCACAGCTATCACATTAGCCTTATTAAGGCTTATAGAGACAAGGTTCTGGTAGTTCCTACAAGGCTATCACATTTGATGCGCTTAATAGTCTCACTTCCAAAATCCATGAGATCTCTGAGTTTGAATATAAAAATTATTATTCTGCAACAGGGAGTTAGTTTCACATTGTAAAAGGTCCATAACTCGTTGATAAGAACACAACTAATCTGCCATTACCTGGAGGGAACACGCTGGCTCTTAACCATCCTTAGCATAAGTCAATCACAAGAGTAAACCATTGCCTTTTTAAGAAATAAGCATAATTTTTTGATTCTCACATTAATCTAAATGTTTTTGTTGTGGTTTGTTTTCTAGCTTATCCGTACAGCTGGCGAGGTAGCAAGACCTAAGCCCTCTTAGCTGCATCAAGGAATCAAAGCGTCATAAGCTGAGAACCCTCTCTACAAAGAAGAACATGAGATGTTAAAAATCTCAAACAAACCTTAAAAACAGAAGAATATTGGGACTTCTTAGAATTATGAACGAACAACTTCTGAAAACAAAAAAACTAAACTTTTCTACGACACTACTAACACAGCACCACAATTCGGCAGATCCTAAAGGGATTAGCATATCACATCGCACACAATTCCCTTAAAAAACGAGCATCTCCAAGCTCATCAAGCTGAATATCTTTCTGCTTAGCCTTCACGTGATAAGCTAGCTACTCCAAACGATGCATTCAGCTCTACACAAAAACAATGGAAGACGAAACAAAAAGATCTAGCGGATTAACTTATATCGCATCCTACCTAATTCTACCATCTCAAAACAGTTGGATTTAAAAACTACAAATACCCTCGACCACCATAAGCTGATTAGATGTATTCCCCTGAGAATCGACATAGAATTCCATTATATCTGTTAAAAGATGCTGCTACGCATTAAGACGCTAATTCCATCGAAAGTGTGTGCGTTTAGAAAATATAGCATGATAAGTAGCAGTTTTAGAGTCTGTCTTAGACTATGAAAGAGTAACATGTAGAAGGATACATGGGGGATGAGGGATATGGAGAATAATAAGGATTAAATTAATAATAATATGATAATTAAGCTAATAATAATTCAGGATAATAGTAGTATAATACATTAAATATTGAGAACGATAGAATATATGGTAGTGCTTCGAGTAATTAAAGTGGTAGGAGTAGAAGTAAAAGAAGTTAGAAATATGGTAATAGGTTATTGTTTGAAATGGATTAGTATAATAGAATGCTGAATTTGCATAATTTAGAAGTCAAAATTGAAGAAAGAAACAATGAGAGATAATAACGGAATATATTCTCGCGATGGAAATCAAGGGAATCATCATAGGTTTAATAAAGTAATAATCTAGGGAATCAATCATTAGGGAATATTAATAGTGTAACATTACCCAAAGAATAATAAAAATAAATCAAGAGGAATAGTTAGAATCTAAACATTGTCTCAATTGATAGGATCAATTCACCACCATTGTAAGGATAATCAGAGAATAATACTGTTAGCAACAGCAATAGTACGTAAATGTAGAACACTGTGAAATCTAAGAATTCAATGCAAGCTGTGCGAATGAATTAATAGTCGAAATCGAAGAAACTTACAATAATCATTGAGACATATAATAGACTAGTTCGAATTAGCGAGAAGTATAAGCACAGTGGAATGATGCTGGAAGGGGAGTCACCGCAGAAACAAAACAAACTAAAGTTACTCGAATTAGCAGATGATAACAAAGCCAAGATGTTCAAAAGTAAGTGAATTAAAATATTAGTTGTAAAAATAGGGATGAACTTTGGTTTGTTTTTGCTTATTAGATTAGTAGTCAATATATCTAGGTGTGTTTGTGGATGAATTTGACATCTTAAACGCAAATAGAAAGGGGATAACTTCTAGGATATTATCTGCACTTGGCTTAGATGCAACGAAGGAATTCAGTCATGTAAGTTTAGAGTAGCTCATAGCGTTTTACAGGATACTTATTCATAGAGACTCAGCGATATCGGAGACAGTCAAATTCTTAGAAAAAGTAGAGGAATTATTATTAGGATTATTATGATTCAGTTGATGATTGATATAATACTGCTTGATTTCTGATTAGTTTTTCAAGGAGAATTCTCACAATGATCTGAGTAACGAAGATTTCAAGCGAACATTGCGATTATTAGCTGCTTAAGTCGAGGAGAAAAAGAATGATTTCAAGGTGACGATGTATGACAGATTAGTGGAGAAGTTTGAGGAGAATGGTGTATTGAATAATGAGACAGAATTAGTGAATTTCAAGAAGTTTAAGGCGCTGTTTATGGCTGGAGAGTTGAATATTTATGACATAATCGATTTGATTTGTGGGAATCATGAGTGAAACAATTTTTGAAAATGGACAGCATTTCAGAGGACACACACATTAATTAGTAGGTTTATAATATTGTTGTTTGGAATGTTTGTGCATCTATTTACTTATTACCAAAGCTATTTTCTGAGTATTTCAGTGTCTCGCTGATTTAAATTATAACTTTAGGGTGTTTTCTTTGTAATTTTTAGAAAAAATAATCGCAAAACCAAGAAAGGAAAAACTTAAAAAATAATTATTAACACTATTTGATGAATCAAGGGGAAATGATGAATTAATAAAGCAGCTATCCTAGCAACAATATGAATAATAGTGTTTAAGGGTACAGCTAGAATGCAGGATCAAGGAAATAATCAGAGTAATAACCTATCATGAATGAGGAATATGACTTTGAGATCGATTTACCAACGAAATCAGAACCAAATATGTTAGTGGATTATGCAGATAGTAAGAGAAGATGTTTGTATTTAAAGTAATGATTGCGATAAGCCTAATGCATTTGTTTTGTTACTAGATACTGTAAACCATTACTTGTTGTACAAGAAGATCGAGCAAGAACCATAGTACTACTTGAATTTCGGGTTTAATCTCAAGGATTATTCAGGGTTTCTACTAAAATAAACATTCATGCGAGCTGAGAGGAAACTGATTGAAGAGAAGATACATAAATTTCGTGGAGATGATGTAGTAGCATAGACATAACCTCCTGCAGAGAATGCATAATAATGAAAGATGATGATAAATGCAGGAAAGGAAGCAGTTAAGATAAAGGAAGGAAATACACAAATAATAATTTGAAAATATCAAAGGGAAAAAGAAGGAATTTAGGTTGTTTTAGTAGTGGAAAAAGAGAGAGAGAAACAGTGGTAAAGCTGCAGCAAAACATAGCTATATTAATATTAAGACATGAAAATAAGAACTACTTGTTCCACACGATCCAAAAGAAACAGAAATAATCATAAACACATATGCATTCCATCCATGCAAACTTGATCTCCAAAAAATGGATAATAAAATCTATTTAAACTAACATCTTTGTATAAACCACCCTCTATCACTTTTCTTGATAAACTAACTATGTGAATCTTTCTCTTTCCCTTACATTTATCTATGTAGTTAATCACCCTTCCCTTTATTCCCTTATTGCTCTTTTTGATTTCATTTCCAATCACACAAAATCCCTTAACAAACTCTTTAACATATTCACATACACAAACTGACATTTCTACCATCTATTCCTCTTACATTCAGAAGAAATTGCGATACAAGAATATCTTAGGTGTGCTCATAACATTATATGCATAGAAATCAACTGTTTAGTTGAAATCTATGTCTTTTTAAACTCTGAAGTATATCGGCTCAATCTACGACCACATGTAGAGTATACCAGCACCTCTGAATAGCAGCATGAATGCAGCACCAGCAAGGAATACTTTCACATCACGAATTGGATTGAATTTTGTTTCTTAGAGGAAACTCAGCTGGGAGAGAATAAATCCAAATGCACCTAGATTTGCTGTCGTAGATGTAGCCATGACTACAGTGTCTTATCGATCTCTGATCCAGCGCTCATCGCCGGTAAGGAGAGTGTCGTATTTTTTCAAGAAAAGTAGCTGGAAGTTATCCATTAAGATGTTTTATGCTTTGAATTCGTAATATCGCATTTTGCAGTATTGCTCGAAGGATTGTTATGCACGCAGATTTGGGATGTTCGCACTGGATTAGTCAGTGCTCAGTGAGTTAGAAGTATCATTATTAGCTGTAGAAATGCTAAGTTTAGTGGATTAGTCAGGTTTCATTGCTTAGAAAGAGAGACAAACAAAGAGATAGACTTTACTTGTTTAGATTTTGTGGGATATCTTTTTTAGAGTATTTTTTGAAAAAAAAAGAACAAAAAGAGTAAAAGAGTGAGAGATATTAATAATATTGATTTTTTTTCTATTAATGAATTGATTCTCTGCGTTTTCCATAATCAGATTATCATCCAAAGGATTGTACCTCCCAAGATATTCATATGATGAATTGAATCATGAGAAAAGCTAGCATTTCATTGAAATATCATAATACTTTGCAAAACAATCCAAATCTAAATGCTGCTTTTCGAATCCTTTTTCAACTTCTCATCGAATATTCCAAAGAGCTAATAGGAATAGATTGAACTATTTTACCTTCTTTGAAGTCCTTTCTGAAGAGTAATTAATCCAGTTTCTAATTAATGACTTTTCAAGAGTTAAATCAATCGATTTATTAACCCAAAATCAATATTATTGATTGATATTTCCCATAAAACACAATCTAATTATTTTTTTCTTCCCTCCACAATCTCACATATTCTCTCATCATTTTCGCTGGCTTTCAACATAATTCTTTCCTTTAAACTCTCCCCTCAATTTTATGAGTTTCTCTTCCGTTCTCAAGAAAGCTCTCTAGACTATCAACCGATCCTTAGAGGAAGGGATATCGCATCGTGAATAAATGCTGCAGAGCTCAGCAAGAATTCTAAATCTATCCTAATAATCAGCATCATCCACATCTAGCCCATCATTTATTAAGCTCACCACTAACACTACCACCACTACAACAACAACATTACCTCTCCCTTCTCGTTATAATTTCCTTGACAAGCAATATGCGTTCATCTATCTCATGTTTGAATCACCTAAGCGCTTAGCAATCCTTCTGAACATCGCTAGTAACTCCTTAGCTGCCAATTCAGCACTCTTAAACACTACATTCTGGTGGTTATCTCGTTCGGCAGCTGCAATACTTGCACTTGGAATATGCGCTGGAAGCTACAAAGCATGGATAGAATATTCCAAATTACAAGATCTACTCGAATCCGAATCAGCTCGAATCCAATTAGAGCAGCAGTGCTAAGGCTGGTTAGGATAGATTATCATCAGACATGTGTATAATAACACAGGGATACAGAATAATCTCACTGGATTGACAGTGAATCTCTGCGCTAAGCCATCTATCAGACACAACACTGTGAAAGCCCTCGGCAGGATATATTAGATTCGCGATGTCAGAAGAACAACTCCGACATTGATTAAAGGTGTGCTACGAAACAGTGTCTACTACGATGAGTTCATAACAAAAAAACTTGTTAGTCTATTGTCGTAGCAGCTGAAATCACCCGTGATTAGATAGATGCTGCTAGATGTGCTGGTTTCGTTCACGAATACCCCATTGTGTAGAGACTTCCTGGCGTTTTAATTGTCGTAAGTACTCCAGAATCAAGGTGTACTCAATCAAATGAAAGGAGGTAATGAATAACATAAATTAAACAACATTTCTTCAAATATTTTCATAATATCATACCCCCAGATACATTTATTATTATTTTTACAATTATTTTATTGTTGTTGTTACCCACCCGCTTAATATTTCTTTTGTGTTTGCTTATGTCTAACTCTACAATCCCCGGACAGCGCTGTTCTCTAATGCACATTTCTACTTGGAGGATCTCGAGATGAGAAAAAATATTGTTGCTAGAATGAGAGCAACTATATCAGGCACAACCACACAATAAACATAATAGCAGCAGTAGAATAATAATAATAATCAGCAATAGCAGTCATGAGAGGGAAGAACAACAATGATAATAGAAGAATACTAACTAACATCTCAGCAAGCAGAATATAGATTTCAAAGACATCTCACAGTTATTCTGTTTCTCCTCATTTCAAATATTTATTAATTCTATGAGACACACACAGAAATGCCTTAGCCTGTTATTGATAATTTGAGCTGTATTGGTGAGTCCTTATGTGCATATTCACAAACTAAACGTATTTTTTTGAGGAAATATTAGAATACCCACAAAGAATGCTTAACAATAATGATTTCTGAATATCTTTAATGTCTTTTTTTGCTTTGATTTCTGCACATGGCAAGCATAGAATAACCTTGAATTCTTAGGGATAAAAAACCACCTATAAGCGAAAGATTGTTGAACAGAATTTAACAGAGTGAATAAATGCACAAATATCAACATTATTTTACAACTATTTCATCTATTATCTTAAGCCGTAAATGAGTACTTTAATAGAACAACCAACCTTTCGATTATCATAAGCACCAGCCTTATCGATTCCTTTGAGCTCATCACTCAGTCTACATAATCTTAGCTGATCAATTCGAATACATCGACTCAGCAGTATTAACTTTTCATAAAAGTAATAACAATTGAAAGAATCCTAAAAATGTAGCCTAAGTGCTTGCACTATGAATAATGAGTAATTTCAAAAACAATCAAGAGTCCAATAAGGTTGATACTTAAATCAGGCTCATCACAAATACACTCGAAATGCAGCAATAGCAGTTCACCATTGGAATTAACAGCAACAACACAGCAAATCGATTCAATCTCTTTGAAGAATCACAATACAGTCGATTATATTAGTGCTTAATCATCATAAAGTTTTCTAATTAGCCAACATCAGCACTTCTAAAAACAATAAGAATGATCATATTTATGCGGAGATATCATCAACTACAACACTTAACCAGACAGCACTTAGCAATCACAATAGTATCAATATTTATTTGTCTGTGTGTCTTTTTGTATCTTAAAATCAACAAATCAACTCATATTATATTAATATGAAGGCATTCTTCTTATTTTTTTAAATGAATTCCAATTAGGAGTGTTTACTTTGATTCTGTTTGACTGTACCCCTTCCCCCCAGTTTTTAAATTAATTAATTAAAAAAAAGCAAAACATCTAATTTATCAGTTAGATTGACTACTCCGGGAAAGAAACAAACATTCAAACAAGTAATTCTAACTCCCCAACAGAAAAAAGAATAATTAAATCAAAATAGAACAAAAAAAGTCGATAAGAAGAAGGATGTATGCACGTTCTACGTGCGTGCGCTCTTCTCTCTTCACTCCCTCGACTTTGGTACATTTGGAAGCCTAGAATAGTTGATCGTGTTGATGAAAGGATTGTTGTTTCATCCTGGTATATCTGTCAGATAATACTTTTGCTTAGATAATCCCCGTGAGTTTTTAACAATTTACCTCCCCCCCCTTTCGTTGCATCGATCAAACATTGCTCCACGCTCCTTGGTTAGTTAATTTTGAAAGAAGAGATAGAGAGAGATTTTGGTTTTTTGATGCATTCCTAATAAGATTTTTGTTTGAGCTATTTTTTTCAAACTCTTATGGATGTACACACCTTCCTCTCAGTCTCTCTTTTGATGATTAGTTTTTTAAAATTAATTACATACTGATTGATCAGCTACACAGTAGAAGAATGTTAATATATATACCTGCCATTTTATCAAAGGTATACAAATTCATTCATATATCGACTGTTGTTATTTTGTCTGAAATCAGCATATGCATTTTCACTCTACATCAAGCTAGAAAAACATAATGATAAAAAAGCTGATAAAAATATTATGAATTTTCAGATTTTCTTGCTAAAATAGCTTGGCAAAAAAATGAAAAAGAATGAAAATTCTAAGAGATACATACATACATATTTTAAGAACAACGGGATGTTGAGAGATATTAGAAAAATAAATAATAACAACACTTAAACATAAACATTAACAATCTCCCAATTTAACGGAAATAACAACGAATAAATAGATAGGAACTCATCAGTTCTATGAAATTTATTAATTGTCCTTTTGAGATTTGATCAACTGTTAGGAATTTTTGGGATTTCAGTTTCAAATACCTCCCCATATCTTTCACCTCTGTAGAAAACACAAAAACAACTTGATTTACAGGCACAAAAAGCACAATATTACTTATCACTTTCAAAACCACGCAGATAGATATTAGGATAAGCGATTTAAATAA
>Ga0302271_10002950_pt1 | contig 14845 bp, 15 predicted proteins | sample III_Bog_N1_1_FD_198767 | JGI IMG/M metagenome (GOLD analysis project Ga0302271, IMG submission 198767) | Peat permafrost microbial communities from Stordalen Mire near Abisko, Sweden - III_Bog_N1_1 | ecosystem: Environmental > Terrestrial > Soil > Wetlands > Peat | place: Sweden: Abisko... | reverse complement strand
ATAGGACGTTGGGGGAATTTTTTCAATTCGGAAGCATTCGGCAGACCCACAGAAAACTTTTTGAAACTTTATATACCTATCTACAAAAGGCCTTTAGAATATATGCAATTCGATTACTTTCACCCGACTTTTTTGTACGAAAGCATTTTGGACGTTTGTATATTTTTAATATTATTTTTTGTTATAAGAAAAATAATTCAAAAAACAAACCTAAACGCCATTACGAGACAACTGGATGAACAGGAAACGGAAGACTCTGCTCAAAGCTCACAGCTCACAGTTCACTCAAGCGATGGAATCATCTTTTTCTCCTACCTGATTTTATACTCAATAGTGAGAATTGCAATCGAACACATTCGCATCGACAGTGTTTTGAATATTTATGGAATTCCAATTGCACAGATTGTAAGTCTTTTAATTATCATCGTTAGCATAATTTCGATTTTTGTTATACAATCAAAGAATGAGAGTATTGGACGAAATTGAAGTATATGTTGAAAAACTGTCAAACCTCGGTTTTGGGATAGCAAAACACGAAGGATTGGTGATTTTTGTTGAAAACGCTTGCCCTGGAGACAAATTAAAAATTAAAATCACTAAATTAAACAAAAACTGGGCAAACGGACAAATTGTCGAAATCGTAGAAAAATCGCCTCACAGAGTTGACCCTTTCTGTGCGATGCAAAACGTTTGCGGTGGTTGTCAACTACAATTTATAGACTATGACTACCAACTTGAGCTCAAAAAAATAATTATTGAAGATGCTCTAAAAAGTATCGGCAACTTGGAAGACGTGGAAGTCAAAAATCCAATTCTAAGTCCCGAAAACAAACATTACAGACACAAAGTTCAATATCCGATTGCCCAAACCAAAGTCTCAAGAAGAATTTTAGCCGGCTACTATAAGCCAAAGTCACATGAAATCGTGAACATAAAACACTGCCCGATTCAGCCCGAAATTTGCGACGAAATAATAGAATTTATCCGAAACGCCGCTTTTGATTATGGAATAGCTGGTTACAATGAGCAAAAACACCTGGGCGACCTTCGTCACGTAGTATTGAGAATCTCTCAAGCTACAGGCAAAGTCCTTGTAATATTAGTTTTCAATTCAACAAGGGTTTTTGAGAAATTGACCGATTTTGCCCAACATATTTATGACAATTTTAAAGAAGTAACCGGCGTTTGCGTGAATTTCAACTCTAAAAAAACAAACGTAATTATGGGTGAAACAACCGAACTTCTTGTCGGAAAAGACTACGTTAAAGAAAGAATTTTGGACAAAACTTTTAGAATCGGCCCGAAAACTTTCTTTCAAATTAACCCAAAAAGTGCGGAAAATATATTTGCGTTTGTAAAAGATTACATTCAAAACAACCTTGAAATGCCAACCGTCTTGGATGCGTATGCCGGGGTAACCTCTTTTGGAATAACAGTTTCGGACATTTGTAGAAAAATAGTCAGCGTTGAAGAAAATAAAGAAGCCGTAGAATTAGCGGATGAAATGCTAAAATTAAACGAAATCAAAAACGTCGAATTACACAATATGGATACTCAAAAATTCTTTGACAAAGAATTGACCACAAAAAAAAGAAAATTCGATGCCATAATTCTTGACCCGCCAAGAAAAGGATGCACGGAAGAATGTCTAGATTATGCAATCAAACTCTGCAAAGACAAAATTATTTACATCAGCTGCAACCCTGCAACTTTAGCAAGAGACTTGAAACATTTGGTTTCAAAAGGAGCAAAAGTCGAGTTTATCCAGCCTTTTGACATGTTTTGCCATACCTACCACATTGAAAGCATCGCTATAATTGACACAAAAGGATGCAATTAACATATTTTAATTAATTTACATAAAAGAATGACATTTTTTTATGTTTTTAGTATTATTAATTCACTGAGCAAGCAAAGGAGAATATGATGCAAGTAATATTGAGAAAAGACGTACAAAACCTTGGAGAAGCAGGGGATTTGATAACAGTAAAAGACGGATATGCAAGAAATTTTTTACTTCCACAAAAATCAGCTGAAATGGCTACACCGGGAGCAGTAAAAAACCGTGAGCAAAATTTGGTCAGAATTAAAGCTAAACAAGAAAAATTACACCAACAAGCTTTGGAAAAAGCTAAAAAAATTGAAGAAGTTGCTTCTATTGAATTGAGTGCAAAAGCCGGCGAAAGCGGAAAATTATTCGGTACAATTACTACAAAAAAATTAGCTGAAGAACTTTTAGCTAAAACTGGAATAGACGTTGACAGAAAAAATGTTTCCCTGAGTGCTCCAATCAACAAAATTGGCGAATACAAAATGTTAATTAAATTGACTTCTAAGGTAAAAACAGAACTTGCAGTTATTGTAACAGCCTCTGAAATAGTCAAAGCACAAATCGAAGAAGAAACTGAAACAGAAGTATAACTAAACTATTAAAAAAAAACGCTATTCCCCAAAAGTTGAGTGAATGGCGTTTTTTTACTAAATTTGGGGAATATGGAAAAAAAATCAGATTTAAAATTAAACTGTATGGCAATTGGTTCTTTGCCTCATAAAAATTTGGATGAGGCTATGGAATTAGTCGAAAAAAACTTTGATAAAATTCCTTTTTGGCCCCAACTTGCAAAATTAAACAAAAACGAAGATATGATTGTCCAATTTTTGGAAAATTTTCCTGGGCTTCAGTTTGACCCTATTTTAGAAAAAACTTATTTGGAAAATGAATCAGATGAATTTTTCGGGCAATTGGAAGATTTTTTTATGGATTATGAGGAAATCATTGCTGACACAAATTCAAAACTACTAAACAAATATGCCGTTACTGAAAAAAATTCTACGACATTCAAACCTTTTATTGAAATAGTAAAAAAATTAAAACCTGATTATGCAAAAGGACAAATTGTTGGGCCTTTTACCCTTGCCACAAGCCTCACAGACAAAGATAACAAATGTGCATACTACGATGAAACTTTAAGAGAAATAATCATTAAAATGCTTTCATTAAAAGCCCTTTGGCAAATAAAAGAAATTAAAAAAGCAAGCGAAAACACAACTCCAATAATCTTCATCGACGAACCTTCCATTTCGCAACTTGGAACATCTGCATTCATAACAATTCCTCAGGAAGAAGTGATCGGGATTATAAAAGAAATTTCCGATTTAATTAAAGAAAATGGCGGAATGAGTGCAATTCACTGTTGCGGCAAATGTGACTGGACTATTCCCATCAGCGTTGGGGTGGATATAATAAATCTTGACGGATTCTTTTTTGCACAAAGTTTGAGTCTTTTCCACAAAGACATCGAAAAATTTTTACAACAAGGCGGAATAATTGCCTGGGGAATAATTCCTACGCTTGACAAAGATGCCCTTTCCAAAACAAATATAGAGGAAATGCTCAACAAATTTGATGAGGCAATAAATTACCTCGTTAAAAAAGGTCTGGATAAAAATATGCTGATAAACCACAGCATGGTTACGCCGTCTTGCGGAGCCGGCTCTTTGACGGTAGAATTAGCCCAAAAAGCTATGGATTTGACCAAAGAATTATCTATGAAATTAGAGGAGAAATTTACAAATTGACTACTAAACTTGCTATTACAGGAAAAAGTGGAAGCGGAAAAACCACAATAACGAAAGCATTTTTGAGATTATTTCAGGAATTTTATCCTGATAAATCGGTTTTATTATTTGATAACGATCTGTCGAGCGAACTTGGGCACAGCTTTGGACTTGACATAAGGAATACAGTCTACGGGATTAGAAGCGGAAAACACGAATACAAAACAGGTATCCCTGAAAACATGACCAAGCAGGAGTACATTGATTGGGCACTTGAGGATATTATTGTATCTTTGGACGAAAACACAGACATAATAGTTTCATGGTTTGTTGGCTCAAAAGACTGTAGATGCCCAATTACAAAACAAATTAACGATGCAATAGTCAAATTAATAGAAAGCTATGATTTTGTAATTTTTGACTGCGAATTCGACTTAAAATACTTAAATCAGCTTGTGGATATTGACATAGATACAACGTTAATCATCGCAAACGCCACCGATGAATCAGCACACCTTGCAAAAAGAATAGAAGAATTTAGTACAAAATATGCAGCGGGCGGACAAATTGGAGTAATTTTAAACAAAGTTGAAAACAAAGAAATCACTTCGGTTTATGAACTTCTAAAAAAATATGATTTAAACATTTTGGGCGTTATACCGATGGACGAAGAACTTTTGCAACACTCTATCGAAAGAGATTCCAAACTAATTCAAGAATCACTAAAACAGCTTTATTTCAGGCTAAATTTGCCTCAAAATAAGGCGTAAAATAATTAAAATAAGTCATTGCGAGGCGTAGGACTTGTACTTTAACCTAAGTAGACCACCGAAGCAGCGGATTTCGGCAAGAGTGAGAGAAGCGAAACTCGTCCTAGTGAGCAAAACCATGCTTTTGCGAACTGCCGATAATCCAAGACAATCTCATGCAAGCCTCGAGGGAGATTGCTTCGGTGAAATCCTCATGCCCAGCCGAAAATAAACGCCTCGCAATGACGTAGTAACAGTAAGGGCGGATTTTCAAAGAAAATCCGCCCTACAATATTAACTTTAAAGCACATAAACTGCCCTGCTTACCTTTACTATACTTCTGTTAGAAAATGGCCGCCGCTGTGATGCGAGTATACGTCAACACTACCTACTACAGAATGATTCATAGACTTTGGCTCACTAAACATTGATGAAACTTCATCTGCATTTTTATCAAGTGGTTTAATGTGCTCTTCTGATACGAAATGGTCCCCACTTTGGTGTGTATGTACATCAAAAGCACCTACTACAGAATCACCCATAGACTCTGAGGCACCCATATCTTTATTAATTTCAACTGCATCTTTTTCTAGCGGTTTAATGTGTTTTCCCGCTTTGATTCCGAAAAACTTTTCAATTTTATTTAGAAAGCTTTTGTTTGCTTTGCATCCGTTTTCAAATATTTGAACTCCTGTAGTATTCATTTTAGTTCTCCTTTTTATTATTTTTTTTTAACACTTGTTTTAAAAAATGAACGGATTTTTTTTTGCTAGCATGTTTTCTATTTTATTCTATTCTGTTGGGCAGTATTAGCAGATTTTAGCGATTTAAATTTTGTATTTACAATTTGTAATATTACATAATTTCTGTTCTTGGTATAATAGAAGGCAATAAGAATGGGGGTTAATTATACCTGTAAAGTATATTAAAAATCCAGATACTTGCAATTCTCCCTCGCCCCTTGCGGGAGAGGGTCGGGGTGAGAGGTACAAAACCGCTCATAGAGATTATGCCCCATATATCAAAGAATTTGCAAGAGAAATGAGAAAGAACCAAACAGAACAAGAAATAAAATTATGGTCAATTTTAAGAAATAATAAACTTGGTTTTAAATTTAGAAGACAGTTTTCTATTGATAATAAATACATCGCGGACTTTGTCTGCTTGGAAAAGCGTCTGATTATTGAAATCGACGGAGGTCAGCATAACGAGAGTTTTACCGATGTTAAAAGAACTTTTTATTTAAAAAAACAAAGTTTTATAATAGTAAGATTTTGGAATGATGAAATTGACAACAATATTGAAGGATGTTTTGAGTTTTTGATTGATGAACTTAACACCCCTCACCCTAACCCTCTCCCGCAAGGAGCGAGGGAAAATACAAATTAATAACGAAGAGGTAACAACAAATGGCAACAATTTTAGACGGAAAAACACTATCAAAACAAATTTTAGACAGTTTAACTATTGAGTTGTCAAAATTGGACAAAAAACCTTCTTTAACGGTTATCCAAGTAGGCGAAGATCCGGCAAGCGAACTTTATGTAAATTTAAAGAAAAAAACCGCACAAACAATCGGAATAACTTCTAATGTGATAAATTATCCTGAAAACATAAGCGAAAAAGAACTTTTAGAAAAAATCAAGGAACTTAATAGCGACAAAGAAGTAAACGCAATTTTAGTTCAGCTTCCGCTGCCAAAGCACATAAATTCAAAAAACATTATTCAGGCGATTTCGCCAAAAAAAGATGTAGATGGAATTACCCCTGAAAATATCGGATTAATTTCAATCGGAGTAAAGCCCTATGCTTATCCATGCACCCCAAAAGGAATTTTAAGGCTACTAGAGGAATATAAAATCAATCTAGAGGGCAAACATGTTGTTATTTTGGGTCGCTCAAATATCGTGGGAAAACCCCTAGCACAAATGGCTTTGAATAAAAATGCTACCGTAACAGTCTGCCACAGCTATACCAAAAATCTTTCCGACATTACAAAAACAGCCGATATATTAATATCAGCTGTTGGTGTTAAAAATATAATTAAAAAGGAAATGGTGAAAAAAAATTCTGTGGTTGTGGATGTAGGTGTTACAAAGGTTGATGGTAAAACTTTTGGTGATGTGGATTTTGGTTCGGTTTTGGAATTAACTTCGTTTATTTCTCGAGTGGTTGGTGGAGTTGGTCCTATGACGATTGCGTCTTTGATGGAAAATACTTTTGAACTTTATAAATTAACCAAGTAGGTTTAATTTACAGTCGCTTTTAATGTTGTTGTCAATAAGTTTTTGGAATGAATCGATTTGAGCGTTTAAGTTTTTCAGTTGAGTGTCTATCGCTGCCTGTTGTTGGGTGTATACAGTTGATTGATATTGGAGTTGCTTAGCGAAAGCACTTTCCATATCTACATTCGGTTCTGCTGCTAAAGTAGCGAGACGTTGGGTAATCTGTTGAACATTTGATGAAACACAAATTGATTGGTATTCTAGTTGGCTTTTTTGTTGTACCATATAGTTTTTTTGAATGTTTGCTGCAATGAATGTCATTTCTTTTCTCCTTGTGTTGTTATATCTTATATATATATTAAGTATATACTTATAAATTTATTGCCTTTTTTGTTGCTTTCTTGTTAAGATTTTGTAACATATTGATGTAAAATTGCGATATTACTTGCATTTAGAGATATGTTTATTCCTATAATGTCAGTATGGATATTGCAAAAAAGAGTTTAAAAGCACTAGAATTTGATAAAATTTTAACAAAATTATCAGGCTTAACAAGGCTAGAACAAAGTAGGGCCCTGTGTTTTAGCTTGAGTATATACTCAGATATATCATTAATAAAACAACAGTTACTCTTTACAAAAGAAGCTAAAAACATCCTGGATATGGCTCTGGAGTTGCCTCTCGAGTACGTTGAGAACATAGAAAAGATAATTAATTCGACTCTAAACAGCTACTTAAAAGAAGAAGAAATCATAAATGTAGCAAAAACTATTAAGACTTCAAGGTTGGTTAAAAACTTTTTAAAGGATAATTGTGCCCAAGACTCACTGTTGAATTCACTTTCAGCCGACCTATTTGCCAATAAAGAGCTGGAAGAAAAGATTTTTTCGACATTTGACAGCAACATGAAAATAGTAAAAGATGCAACAGCTGAATTAAAAAGCCTTTACACAGCCTTAAAAGACAGCGAAAAAAACCTAAAAACAAGAGTCAATGAACTTTTAAACAGCCCAAGTTTTTCAAAGCATCTTCAAGAACAAATATATACAACCAGAGATGACAGGGTTGTATTTCAAGTTAAAGCCTCCGCTAAGAGCAAGGTAGAGGGAATTATCCACGATGTGTCCGCAAGCAGCCAAACTTTTTATATTGAACCTGCTCAATTAGTGCCTTTAAACAACAAAATCCGGGAAATTCAATCTAAAATAGCCTCTGAAATAATAAATATTCTGACTGATTTAACCAAAAATATAAAAACCAACATAAAAGAAATAAAATTGACTGAAGATTTAATTGCACAAATTGATTTTCACTTCGCTAAAGCAAGGTTAGCAGTAAAGCTTAAGGCAATAAAACCTGAAATTATCACTGAAAAATATTTAAAATTTGACAATATGAGACACCCATTACTTATAGATTATGTGGAAAAAGTTGTCGAAAATGACTTTGAAATCGGTAAAGACTACAAATCTGTAATTATAACGGGCTCAAATACAGGCGGAAAAACAGTTGCAATAAAAACAGTCGGACTTTTTCTGCTGATGGCTAAAGCAGGGCTGTTTTTACCCTGCAATGAGGCAAAAGTTTACCCTTTCCAAAATATTTTTGCCGACATCGGAGACGAACAAAGCATCGCACAAAATTTATCAACATTTTCCTCTCATATGACTAATATAATAAATATTTTAAAAGATAGCGACGAGGAAACATTTATCTTAATCGACGAAATGTGTGCGGGAACAGACCCCGTTGAAGGTGCAATTCTTGCTGAAACAATCCTAGGAAAACTTGCAAAAAAAGGGGCTATGAGTTGTGTTACCACTCATTATGGAGAATTGAAAGCACTTGAATTTTCAAACAGTTACTTCAAAAATGCGTGTGTGGAATTTGATATCCAAACCCTAAAACCGACTTATAAATTAATTATAGGGATTCCAGGATTAAGTAATGCGATTTTAATCGCAGCAAACCTTGGACTTGACGAAGACTTGGTTCAAAAATCAAAAGAAATTCTGATTTCACAAAAAGACCCTTCAATTATAGTAGTGGAAAAATTACAAGAGACACAGCAGGAATTAGCCCGAAACCTGAATGAAGCAGAAGAATTAAAAGAAAATTCACTTAATATAAAAAATGATTATGAAGAAAAACTTTCGGCCATAAAAAAAGATAAGAAAAAAACAGTAAAAATCATTAAAGACAAACTCGAAAATGAACTTGAAAGTGCAAAAGAAGAAATAAAGAGCATTTTAACCGAAATAAGACAAGAAAAATCAGAAAAACTTGCAAGAAGGTCATATTCAAGACTGGCAAAACTTGAAAAAGAAGTCAGGGATGCCCTTAGCAAATTTAATGAAGAGGAAAAATATGAAGAATTAGACTGGCAAAACGTAAAAATGGGCAGCAAAGTTTTGCTAAAAAATCTTAATCAAGAGGTAACAATCCTCTCAAAGCCGGATAAAAATGATAACGTGTTTGTTCAAATGGGGGTAATAAAAACTAAAATCAAAAAAGACAAAATTGCAATCTACGATGAAAAATATAACAAAAAACCTACCGTCAAATTCCAGCCAACCAATTCGTTTGAATTTGAAAGACACGATCTCTCTAACACCCTTGATTTGAGAGGCCAAAGGGTTGAAGACGCCCTAGATAGCATTGAATATTTCCTTGACAAAGCAAGCTTAGCAAACTTAACACCTGTTTACATAATCCATGGCCATGGAACCGGTGCACTGAAATCTGCCGTCAAAGATTTTTTATCCACTTCTCCTTACGTTGCAAAACACCGTTTTGGCGAACCCGCAGAGGGTGGAGACGGAATTAGCGTTGTAGATATTAACTAAACGTGATAAAAATCACTAATTACCCAACTGGCTATACTTTATGAACATATGTGAAGTTTTTATAAATACTAGTAACAATTATAATTTAATTTGGTATAATAAACCCAATGAAGCCCAGTAATGATATAACGTTACTGAAATTAGAGAGAATCGGAGAGCAAAATGATAACCAAAGAAAAGTATTCGGACAGTGAGTTCGAAACATTACTAACCAAATTTGACTACAATTTCAAAAAAGGGGATTTAATAAAAGGCACAGTGTGGTCGTATGATTCTGAAGGAGTAATTGTTGATATCGGATCAAAAACATCGGCAATAGTTCCTTTAAGAGAAGCAAAACTTGACGCATCAGAACCAGTAGAAAACGTTTTAGAAAAAGGTAAAGAATACGAATTTTTAATAATTAAAGAAGAAGACGAAGACGGAAGATTTCTTTTATCACGTAAAAAAGTTGATTTGGCTTATACTTGGAAAGAATTGGAAAAAGCAAAAGAAGCTGATGAAGTCATTATGGGTACTGTAGCGGCTTGCGTTAAAGGCGGAATTCTAGTAGAAATACTTGGAGTTAGAGGCTTCGTTCCTTCCAGCCATCTTAGAAACAAAGAATCTGAAAATGCTGTCGGAGACAAAATAGAATTAAAAATATTGACACTCGACAGTCAACAAAATAACTTTATTTTATCAAACAAAAATCTTCTCTCAAATAGAAGTAGGTCAAGTTCTAAAAGGCGACGTTGTAAGAATTGCCGACTTTGGTGCCTTTATTGACATCGGCGGAGTTGACGGTCTTTTACCTCTTTCACAAATTTCATGGAGATGGGTTGATCATCCTTCTGATATATTGAAAGTCGGAGACAAAATTGACGTTGAAGTAATCGGAGTTGACCACGACAAACATAGAGTCAGCTTGAGCTTGAAAAATCTTGAAGCCGACCCTTGGCTTGAAGCTGAAAAACAAGTTGTTGAAGGCGAAAAAAGAGAAGGCACAATAACAAGAATCAAACACTTTGGGGCGTTCGTAGAAATTTTCCCTGGTGTAGAAGCACTTTTACCTCATAACGAATTGCTGGAATACCAAAATTCACATGATTGCATCTTACAAGTTGGCGACAAAATCAATACCATAATATTGAAATTCAATCCAACTGATAAAAGAATTGCCCTTAGTGTAAAAGATACAAATGGTGCAAGAAAAGTAGAAAAAGTAGAAGCAGAATAAATAGATTAATACCATTTTATAATAAACTCTTAAGTAGGTCGGGCAGAAATGTCCGACCTACTTAATTAAAACTATTTAATACTTCTGTTAAAGCAGAGGAACAGAGCCCGATTATATTTTCAAGACTTCCGTCTATATTTTTTACAAATCCATCCGGTAATTCCTGTATTCCGTAGGAACCTGCTTTGTCCAACGGTTTATAATTTTGCACGTAGAAATTTATCATTTCGTCAGATAAATTTTCGAACTCAACATAACTTGTTGTCGATAAGAACCTATTCTCCTGCGTTTGACAATTAATAACACAAATACTTGTGACAACGGAGTGAATTTTGCCGCTGAGAGTTTTAAGCATATTTACAGCTTCAAATTCATCTTTTGGTTTACCAAAAATTTGTCCCTCAAAAACTACAACCGTATCTGCACCTATAACTAAAATGGAGCAGTCTACTGAATAGTTCAACTTCGAGACAACTTCTCGAGCCTTACAAAAGGCCAGGTTCTCAATTTTTTCATAACTAAAATCCAAATTTTCCAAAACTTCTTCAAAAGAAGATGGAATAATTTCAAACTCAATACCTGCCGTGGTAAGTATATCTTTTCGCCTCTGGGAAGAAGAAGCAAGTACAATCTTTTTCATTTATCTCACATTCAAAATCTACCACTAAATAGTACCACAAATAATCCCAAGCACCACAAAACAAGTGTTTGCATAACACTTGTTTAAACGAGTAACCTACCTACGAAACTTTTCTACGAGAAATTAGCGGCCTTTGTATATCTAGCCGTACGAGCATTAATAGAGTAGCAAGCATTGTTGAGTGTTTGTTTAAGAGCAAACATGTTTCTATGCATACTAGCATAATCATTCATTGCTTCCATCATTTTTTCCGGATTGACCATCGAAGCCACATTATCGTGATTATCTACTTTTTCTTGTGAATATTTTTTAACCAATAGTTGGTCAATATAATCCTTTGCTCCAATAGCCATATCGTTTCCTCCCTATAAAAATGTCTAGTAAATCCTAAAATATCCCTTAGTCTGTATAACCCTTAGCTTAGATAGCTATATTGTTTCTTCCCTGTAAAATGTCTAGTAAGTAAATCCTAAAATATCCCTTACTTATATAAAGGTTATATCCATAAAAAAATTTACTTTTTTGGGTGATTATGTTAAGAAATATTAATATATTAAATTAGTAAAACCTTAGAGACCCCACACAAGTCACAATATGTTAACTTATTGGAAAGAATGAAAATAAATAGTATAATAATATTGATAGGGGAAATAATGCTTAAAAAAATTGTTGCGATAATGGCTTTTTCAATATATTTGGCAGGTAATCTGTCCAATGTCGCACTGTGTGCTTTAAATGATGTCTTCCAAGGGCACGCTGAAAAAACCGAACAAGCAAAAGAGCAAAGTGAACTTTTTACAGGTCAAGTAGACAATTTGGACCATAAAGATATTCTAAAAATGACAGTATCACAAGTGCTTGACGCCAGTTTTGCCCAAGAAGGTGACGAATTTTTTGCGGAAGTAACAAATGAAGTCTCAGGAGACAAAGGGGTTATAATTCCAAGCGGAACTGTTGCCCACGGAAAAATCAAACAAACTTTTGGTGCAAAAAGACTCGGAAGAGATGGTTCGATAGATCTTGATTTTGATTACTTAATAACGCCCGACGGACGAGAAATACCCATTGAAGGAAAAATGTCCACTAAATTGCACCCTGTGGCTGCTGCATCAAAAATAATCGCAACAGATGTCGGTTACACAGCAGTAGGTGGCGTAGTTGGTGGATTTATAGCACTTAATTGGCTTGGACTAGAGGCGGCTATAGCATCGAACGGATATACAGTTGCCGGCGGAGCAGCAGTAGGAGGCGTCATCGGACTTGGAGCGTCGCTTTACAGAAAAGGAAAAGATGTCCTTATCGCACCTGGTGATGAAATAAGGGTTAAAATCAATACTTCTGTGGCTTTACCCGTCTACAAAGAAACTGCTCTCCTTCAACATGAATTAAATTGCGAAGGCTTAGAAATCAAAATCAATAATATAACATACGAAAAAGACCCATTTGGAGAGTCAAACACCATAACGTTAGCTTTAACTATATCAAATATGACAAAAATGACGTTTTCAAGCTTTGACCTTTCACTCGTAAACGATTATAACTCGGTTTTTCACCCGTCAATTTTTGGAGACACAAAATTGATGTTTACCCAGATAAAACCGGGCGACAGAGTTGCAGCGAAAGTTTCTTTTTCAGTTGATGACGTTAAGCGTAAATTTTGGCTAACCTTTTATGACAGAAAAAGTAGAAAATCAGTTGCAAAAATCTCAATTGATAATGCCTATAGAAAAGTGTCCGACAAAACCAAAAAGAAAAATGAAAAGTTTTTTAATAAAAAGAAAAAAAATTATTACAAAGAACCCGACCCATTTGACGTCGACTAAAATAGTTCTCTTGTCTTAATTCTAATCTCATTGTCAATAACAAAAATCTCTTCAATTGAAGGATTTTTAATCAAATTGTGTGAACTCAACATTTTTTCAACTATTTCGTAAATCGTATATAATTTAATTTTTCCATCCAAAAACGCAAAGACTGCTTCTTCATTGGCCGCATTGAGGCAAATCGGAGCACTTCCGCCTATTTTTCCTGCTTCGTAAGCAAGTCTCAAACAAGGGAATTTTTCCAAATCTGGGGCTTCGAAATCAAACCTTTTTGCATCCAAAAAACTAAAACTTTCAGATTTTATTCCTTCGATTCGCTCAGGATAAGTGATTGCATATTGAATCGGAATATGCATGCTAGGAAGACCTATTTGGGCTATAACACTTCCGTCAACATATTCTATAGCAGAGTGAATAATGCTCTGCGGATGAACAATTACTTCGATATCATCATAAGAAACCCCAAAAAGATGATGAGCTTCGATAACCTCAAGTCCTTTATTCATCAAAGTGGCACTGTCTACCGTAATTTTTTTTCCCATATTCCATTTAGGATGGGCAAGGGTCTGTTCAACCGTCGCGTTTTTAATGTCTGCCAATGATTTTTCTCTAAAAGGGCCACCTGAGGCAGTTATAATAAGTTTTTTTACTGCTGAAATTGTTCTACCATTTATGCACTGGTGAATTGCACAGTGCTCACTGTCAATAGGCAAAATACTGACGTTATTTTTTTTAGCCAAATCCATAACGATGTCGCCTGCCATAACTAATGTCTCTTTATTTGCCAGTGCGATATCTATTTTGTTTTTGATAGCAGCCAAAGTGGGTTTTAGTCCTATTTTTCCTGAAACAGCAACTACAATCAAGTCGTTTTCGGTGTTTGAACAAATTTCCTCTAAGCCCTCATCCCCGCACAAAATTTTTGTGTCAAAAAACTCACTTTCAAGTTCTTTTTTAACAGTATTTGATTTAACGCAAACGGTTTTAGGTCTAAATTTTATAATTTGCTTTCTGAGCAATCCGACATTGTCACCACCGGAAAGAGCAATAACTTCAAATTTATCGTTAATCTGTTCAACGACTTCAAGTGCCTGAGTTCCAATGGAGCCGGTCGAGCCAAGTATGCTAATCTTCTTTTTCATAATTAAATTGTACAACAAAATAAGGAAACGGTAAACAGATTTTTAACCTATATTTATACCGAGTTGCGTTTAATCAAAGCCTTAAAAACCCTTCACCCTAGCCCTCTCCCGCAAGGGGCGAGGGGACAGCTAGAAAAAGCAAAACTTCGAAGCCCCAACCTGTCCAAATCTCTATATATTAAACAATCCATACAATCTGTCTTTAATGTCGTCTTCATCAAGCTCTTCGGTCAATCTATTCAAATCCAAAGCCATTTGATAGTAATCAGCGGCTTCATTATTTTCGCACATTGATTGAAGTGCACGACCTGCATTAAAATATGCCAAAGTGTAATTTGGGTTAATTTCAACAGCCGCCTTAAAATAAATCAACGCCTCATCAGGAGTTCCAAGCCCATCAAGATAAATTACGCCTAAATTATTTTGGGCAATGTCATAATCAGGTTTAAGATCAATCGCTCTATGGTAAGAAACAACTGCTTCTTCCAAATAATCTTTTTCCCACAATGCAAGTCCTGCCTTTGAATAGGCACGGTAATCTTCAGCATTAATACTAATAGAATCACAATAAGATCTGATTGCATTATCTAATTCATTTTCAGCCATATAAACGTCACCAAGGGAAAGATAAATCTCACTGTTT
>Ga0302271_10002949_pt1 | contig 14852 bp, 6 predicted proteins | sample III_Bog_N1_1_FD_198767 | JGI IMG/M metagenome (GOLD analysis project Ga0302271, IMG submission 198767) | Peat permafrost microbial communities from Stordalen Mire near Abisko, Sweden - III_Bog_N1_1 | ecosystem: Environmental > Terrestrial > Soil > Wetlands > Peat | place: Sweden: Abisko... | reverse complement strand
GGGGAAGGGGGGAATGTTATTAAATGGTTTAATAAAAATTATTTAAAAGTTGTGTTTCAAAAAAGTAACTCAAATTAACTTTTTAGATTAAATTTTAAATCTTTGATATTTATTAACAATATTTTTTGTTGTTAATCTAAAATAGATGTTAGAATTAAAGGGAAACAAAAATATTTTATTGAAACTCACTCAATAAACATTATAAAAAAGCTTCTTCATTATTTTTATATTAAAATTTTTTCTCTCTTTTCTCAAAATCATTCTTAAATTATTGAGATTAGATAGATGATTATAAAAAAATTTCTAAAGAACCTTACAGTTTCTTAAAATCTATAAAGCAACATAACTTGGGGATGAAAGATCTAGTTGGGAAAGTAAATCTTTTTTTCTTTTTGGAAATAAACTAATCTTCCACTATCGAAAGTAAAAAATACAAAGGTCTGTTTTAACAAGCACTTCCTTTCTTGGATGTGTTGAAATTTTAGCAATTATAATAACATTTTGTTTTTAAATCCTTGAATCTTTCAATAAATGATCATTTAACCCATTTTTAAATAAACATTTTCTACTTTTGAGCTTTTTTCTTAGGCTTTTAAGCTTGAATAAACCAATAGCTTTTCTTTATGAGTATTGAAAGTTACATAAAATTGAATACAAAAAACTAACCTTCCTCCACCTGCTGCAATTCGAATAATAAGGCACTCCCTTTTGATTAAAGCAATCATGATCAACATATTAATACAGCTTACATACAAACACATGAAAATGAAATAAAAGTTAATTATTATTTTCTTCAATTTATCTGGATAGTTTCTCTTATGATTCGAGTTCTTCAGATTAATTTCCTCTTTTCCTTTTTATAACAAGTTAAATCGCGCAGGAGCCCTTTATTTTCAATGTAATTCTTCAATGAATTTATAACCTAGATAGCTAGTTCTTTATTTTATATTTTACTTTTTTCCAACCAGTCATGACATTCAAAGAAAATGAAGTGCTTGAAGATAATGCTAAAAACTTCATGTTCCATGAGGTATTTGAGAATCTAATGGTTAAAACTGCGTGCCCTTAAGTATCTCTAAAGTTACTTTATTTGATTATCAATATTACCCTTGAGATTGGTTGAGAGTAAAGACTTTATTTTTTCTTTCTGCTTGATAACAATTTTAAACGCATTCATGATACCTTTGTGGATATTTTGTTTGGCTTAGTTGAGTGATAAAGGTTTTTATTTGGTTTTTAAAACCTAATCGGTGATCAAACTGCCTTTGTTAGCCTCCTGCTATTCATTTAATTAGTGATTCTTAACCACAGACAACTTCTAAGTCTCTTCATCATTACTACAATCTACGGTTGCCTACAGTTAGTCCTTTTCAGCTGATACATCATATTCCTAATAATTTGGGTCCTTAGACATTATTTTCTGCTGATCATTATTGTTATGAATTTTCAGTTGAATACGTTTTATTCTAGATGAAGATACCGAATTATTTGTTTCGATTTCAAAATTCATGTGAGATTTCTCATCTTCATTAAGGGAATCCTGTCGTCTTTGTGAGAATAAACTCTCATTGGGAAGTTTTAAAGTGATGAATTCATCATTTTCTTGAGGAGAATGCTATTTGAAGGGAGAATATTAGGATAAAAATGAGAGATTATTGGTAGTATTGTAAGCTGATCTCTCAATATTTTGACTAAAACATGATGTGAGGATCACTTAGTTGCTTTCTGGCGCTGTTTGGTCCTTTTAATTTTCAATATTATTTGGTGTAAACTATTTTTTATTAGAGCAGAAGGGAAACGAAAAATATTAATCCAAATCAAGATTCTCCTCGTTTGCAGATACTTGATCAAGTCTTGAAGAATATGTGACCATTTGAGGAAGTATTTCTTCATGATCTTACTCCTTTTATGAGATACTTGAGAAATGGAAGTCGAACGCTTCTTAACTTAGCTAAAGGAATTCTTTTTTTTAAGATTCAATGGATTTTTATGTTTAGTCTGATAAATCATAGATTTCATGATTTTCTTGGAAAGATAACATTCTCTTCATCAAAATATGAAGTTTTTTATTAGCAAATTGATAGTTATTAAATATAATTGTTATTGAACATTCACTTTACCTATAGGGGCTACTTGAAGTATTAATATTGCATTTGAAAAGTAACTATCGTGTTTAATAAAAAAAGGGGGGGAAGATGATGACCACATATCCTCCAATGGTTTAATTTTTTTTTTTTAATCTTAAAGGTTTTCTTAATAACTTATATATTCTTTGAATTTAGTTAGCATACCATCCATCTTGGATTTAGTTTCACTTTTATTTTGATGTCTCTCAGATATCCTTACCTATTAAGCATCAAGAGTGCGCTTCATTATCCAACATGACAATTGAGTTAGCTTTGAAGTGAAAGACTTTGGAAGTATCCTTTCTTTCTTTGTCTTTGTGGGAGGACCGCAAAAATTCTATTTTATGAGGGATTTTTAAAATTTTGAAAGTTTTAATGTTTCCTTGGAGCCTATGATAATAAATCAAATAGTTTGCCTTATAATTCAATTACTAAAGATTCGAGAAAGAGAGAGAGAATAAAGTGTATTCTTTATGTAATTCTTTAGAAAGATGGAAAAAAAAGAAAAAAAAAGTACATCATGAATGGACATTGCCTTATTTTGCAATATTATTAAAGAAGAAAAAAATCAAATAATAATTACTTTTAATATGTATTTTTTGTTTAAAAAAATAGGAACAACTCCGTTATTGCGATAAATTGTTACTTAAAAAATCTTTCCTAATCTTTTCTATAACAATTTTTAATTAATGTCAGAACAAGAAAAATACATAATAAAATCGAATTTCCTTTAATTTTTAGTTAGATAGTCGAAAGATTGATTTTCATTATTGTATCCTAAAGCACAAATGAAAGAGAGAAAAAACAATAATAACCCGAATCTTACTGGAAAATACTTTTGAGTGTTGGCGATTAATTTAAATTGGTAGTAATTTAAAAATAATATCAGATAAATTTTAAAATCTCGCAAATGATTTTCTACGAATAAGTTTCTCCTCAAAAACTAACGAAGTGGATAATCTGATGGAAAAATAATCTGTTTTCAAAGATAATTTTAAGGCTTGTAGTTTTGTAATATCAATTTTTTGAGACAAATGATTCAAATTTGATAAAATTTAACTTCTGTAAGCAAAATATTGTTTGGAAAGTATTGGAATAGCCTTTTTAAAAACTAAATCATCATAAATAAATGCATTTTAACTAGGAAAGACAAAATATATACAAGAAAATAAAAAAATCCTAATAACTCTACATTGAACTGTATTATGCAATTGAATCACAAATGCACGATATGCTCCCTGATATGTCCGGATATTCGTCCAACGTCAAAAGAAGATCTATTTTAAATGAAAGTATTAATCTCACTTGAAAAACAAAAAATCGTTGAATTCAATTTTACTGAGAGAATTTAAAAAGAGTTGATGCTATGATGGTGTGAGGAGCATCTTCTGGCACTTCATCTTCATCATCGTTGTATTAAAATTTAGGATCATTTTTTGCATCTATTTGCTGTTGTTTATGCAGCTGTATTTCATCTTCTTAAGCATAATTTTCATTTTTAGTGAAATCATAATTATTTCCATATTCTTCATAATAATTGTATGGTTCTGTTTAGACTTCCTTCGGAGGACTGGCGACAATGATCCTTATCTGAGGGACTACACAATAAAATAATAAAGTTATTTCCTAAAAGTAACAATTGTTTTTGTTGTTAACAAATAATTTTTTTATTTTAGAACTCTCACTTGACAATTTCCTCTTTTTTTCAGCTTGAATTGGATTATTCTTTGAATCCACTGGTGGGATTGCTCCGTGTTGCTATTTTTCAGCAACAGCCTTTGCTTTTTGCTATGCTTCTTCTTATGCAGTTTATCCTTCTAATATGTGTTCAGACATGATTATCATCTAATTGTTGGGGCAGTTCGGAATAGGTAAAATCTTGAAGAAAATAACTCAATATCTCTATTTTACCATTTACATGAGATCATCAATCATTTTTGAGTTATCTCCCTCTTAAATGTTGTATATTTTCTCATAATAATCTTTAGAATTTCCTTTTAAGTTTCTTCTGCCAGGTTGATCCTTAAAAAAGAAACAATAAAACAAAAAAAGCATCATGTTTTTCTTATTCTTAAACACAAATAACTTATGCTTTTTGTATGAATACTTATTCTTAACTGAAGCCAGCTGAGTCAGACTTACGAATTGGTAGTTTTCTTTGATCTTGAAGAACTCCTTGTTTGGCATAAGAAATCTCCTGTTTGGGTCTTTTCAATGCGTATTGTGCAAACATATTTGCTTTCGGCTGTGTCAAACATAATTTGAAATTTATGGTAAAAGTAACAAAACCATATTATTTTCACCTTTTGTTTTGTGATGCTTTCGAATTTCATAGTGCATTTTTAGTAAAGATCTTTGATATCTGTCACACCTGCAGAGAGATGAAATAACCAGTAAACAAAACAATCAAAATAGTTATTCATTTATGTAAAACTAATTGTATTAACCTGCATTTTTGATCATCTTAAACATCTCAAGTTTATTATTCGCAAGAACAGTTGCTAGATTCACTGCGTCTTATGCGCTAATTTTCTTATTTTTGACATCCTCAAAGTATTTATCTAGCAGAAACGGGTTGTTTAAGGTGTGTTTCATTGCAATAACTAAATCACTAAAGTATAGAAAACAAAAGGAGAGCGCGAGAGAGAGATAAATTACACTTTTCTTTATGTAGTTTTTAATTTGTCAATTTAGCAGAGATATTGGTTTGAATTCGAGGAATTTACTCCTAATCAATCATTTTCTTTGATGGGGGGTTAATTTGATGTTTTTAAATGGTACATTTTTGAACAAAAATAATATTTCAACTCAATCTACAAGGACTATTAAAAGCATTTAAAGTTTAACTTTATCTATTGAAATAAACACACCAAATATCTTTAAGTTATTGTGCAATTGCATGATTAATTTTTGTATTTTTAAGTTGTGTTTTTATGCTATTCTGAAAACTTAATAAATCAAAGCAATTTCCATCAAATGTTACAAAGCAACAATTAAGTAGAAGAAATAGCTATTTTGAATATTATTATTTGGTATCATGTTTTGATTTTATATTTAATCCATGAAAAGCATACTGCTTAGATAATTAAAGGACATAATTAGATTAATCAAAATTAGAATCAATTAAAAATATACACTAAATAGCTCAGAATTCTACAAAAATTAAAGGAAATGGATCCTGAAAAAGTATTCGACTCTAAGAAAGAAGAAAGATGGATAAACAAGCAAAGATGCTTGATTGTGGCATCAAGAGGCATTAATGAAAGACATAAGAGCCTCATTGGAGATCTTGTATCCCTCATGCCACACTCCAAAAAGGATGCAAAGCTTGAAAAGAGAGATATCCCTGAGCAAATCTCAGAGTTGTGCTTTACTCATTCTTGCTCAAACTTCATGTATTTTGAAGCTCGTAGAAAAACAGACTTGTATCTCTGGATTGGTCGATTCCCTGATGGACCTTCTGCTAAATTCCTTGTTGAGCATGGTAATAATTAGAAATACAGATTACTTGCAAGCAAGTATAGAGTATTTGAACGTTTTGAGATTAAGTTTTTGATTTTTTCCTTTTTTCTTTTAAAAGTTCACACAAGTGGAGAGCTAAAATGCACTGGAAATTGTCTTAAGGGCAGCAGACATGTGTTGAGTTTCGACCACGCTTTTGCTGAAGAACCTCATCTTCGCTTGTACAGGGAATTACTCACTCATATTTTCAACGTTCCCCGCTATCATCCAAAGAGCAAACCATGCACTGATCACATATTCAGTTTTATCTTCTCAGATGAAAAAATATGGTTCAGAAACTATCAAGTAATTACATAACATCTAAGAATATTAAATAAGTAAGCTAATGAGGTTTTATTAACAAAAACAGCTTTTCTAAGAGACTCAAAATAAACAACTTGATAACCAAGAGCTGTACGAAATTGGACCTCGTTTTGTCATGACACCTATTGCCATTGTAGAAGGAACTCTTATGGGAAAGACTCTTTATAAAAATGCTAGATATACTACCAAAACTGCTGTAAAATAATAGATTTTTGAAGTGAAAAATAAGATCTAAAGAATTAACTTTTAACATTTTAAATTTAATTAGTCGAGAGTAGCTAAAAAGCATGAGAAGATGCTACAGTCAGTCAAGAAAGGCAAAAAGAAAGAGCAAGAATAGCGCACATTGTCAATCAAGAATAAGGTCGATAAAGCTGACTAGATATTTGAAGAAAATCATGCAGAAAATGACGATGATGATTTTGAAGATGTTGAAGATTCAGATTGAGGCTTATTAGTTAAAATTATTGTTTTGTATTTCTATTTTTTGTTTAAATGTATCAAGACATTGTTTTTAGTGATAAAAGTTGAAAGCAAATCCATGATTCACTCAATATTCGGATAAACAAAGAATAACTTCACTCTTAGTAGGAGTGGTAAATTGTTTTTATCCTTGAAAAACTCCTCAAATTTGAGATTAATAGAAGCACCCTTATGAAAAAAAATTTTTTTTTGGAGAAACTAAGACTTTCACTTCAAGTTAAAAGTTTTAGCGAATTTCATGGTTTTCACATTAACAGACTTTGTAAAACAATACACATATTTCCTTTAAAAATGTGTCTAATAACTTTATTTTTTATCCAAAACAAGCAGTTGTTGGATTAATTGCATCATAAGAAAATATTTGATTTGCCTCAAAGAAGGAATTGAAGATCACTATTTTTAATTCCGTTTCCGATGTAAGCATATCCGAATATCTGAGAATTAGCTCTATGATAAGCGATGAAACCTGGCCATAAGAGAGATCTCACTGTTGCCTAAAAAAACGAGAAGATATGAAAAAGTATTTGTTAAAATATTTACAATTAATTGTTTTTACATTAGTCTTTGAAGAATCAACTTAGATTGACCAACTGCCTTTAGGAAGATCATTAGCAATAGGGTCGAAGAAATCAAACTTAAATAGAGCATCATCCCTAGCTGTTGAATTAAACAAAAATATTGTTTAAATACTTTTATTTATTTTTCAAAATTTATATTCTTCTTACCGATGTATTGCTTCTTCTCCTCAGTTTGAGGTGCTTTTGATATAAAATATGAAAATTAAGTCAAACTAAATTACTAAATTTTAAAAATAATTATGCATACCTCTGAAATGTTGAAATGAAGCAGGATTAGTGATATCTGACAATGGGACACCTCTGAAAGAATCATTATATCTGAGTTCATGTGTAGGTGTAAGTTTAAACGCACCAACAGGAACAACTGCGCAGTCATTTTCAATAGCTCTCACTACATAAGCAAGACGATCAAGCTCTGTAAATGCTTTAGGTTTAACTTTGATATTATCTTCTTCATCAGATTCATGAGGTTTCTCTTCTCCTTCAACTGGTTCAGCAGCAGGTGGTTCATCACCTAATAAAATATTAAAAAATATTGATTTATTATATTCTCATTTTGAATCTAAAATAGCTATTTAAACCTTATTGATCTTCAGGAATTGGAATGAGTGCGAGTTTTTGATCACCAGTAAAGAGATTACGAAAATTGTCTACTTGCTATCTGTATTCTGGATTGATTTAAGGTAGTTCATCAAACTCAAAGGTATCACTTCTGCACTCAAACAATCAAAAATTCATTAGCATAAACGTTCTTTGATTTATTTGATTTTATGGCTCGCTTACTTTGCCCAGAAAAATTTCTTTGTTGGGAATTCAAACTTTCCACGGTATTGTAAGCCTACTGCAATGTAGTAGTCGAACTTCACTCCAATGATTTTACCCCAAAAGACTACTTGATCATAGGCTTCGGTTTCAGTGATCTTGAGAAGCTGCAACTCCAATTTCATTCTTGTTCAAAATAATTCAGGTTAGTTGAGAGAGATTACCTCAATATTATCTAAAATAACTCACAATACCTTTCTTCGACATTGAGGGTGACTCCAATTTGATTCACGAATTTAATGTCACTTGAGAGTCTGTATATGTCCATGTTTTAGGTTGATGTCTAATATGATTTGCTTCTGCGTTATCTAATTCAAAATGATTCTTGAGATTTTAATTTTTTTATTCTTTTTCACACTTCACAGTTACCCTTTCTAACTTGGATAATCTAACTTCTAAATTACCACTATTTCTCTACCCAAAATGTATAATCCCTTGATTTTACCTTTCTTGGCTTTAAACGTAACTTCTTCAATTTTATAATATTCTAGATAATAAACTCATCCAACAAAGAAAAGGATAGAGTTAATCAAAAAAAAAGTTGAATTCATTGGTTTTTCTCATTTTTAAATGTATTTTCAAACATATTTTAGTTGATTCTTCTCAATCATTTTCGAAAATTTCTCTAAGATCTTTGAGACTTATTTTGCCACTTTTTTCTCCCTTAACATTGAGACATTCTTCTAGGATACTGATATCTTTAGGATCGAGATCTGCATATCCTAAAACTTAAAAAACTTTCTTGAGTCTACCCATATCAAGAGTGTCTGTTTTGTTTGGGTCAAGTAAATTGAAGGCTTCCTACAAAGGATCAAAGTTATCTAATTCGTTCTATTTCAGAAGTTCATAAAGTTCTTTAGCCTTGATTTCTGCTTTTCCTTAAGTCAAAGCAGGTATCTCATTAGGTGGAAAATTAGGATTAAGGTCAGGAATCTTTCGTTTAAGTTCTTGTAGAGATATTTTAGTTCCTCCATTTTTTTAGTCTAATATTTTAAACGCTTTTTCAATATCTTCTAAACTAATTTGAACTCCTTCAACCTTGTCCTTTTATGTTGGGAAGTTCAAGTCTTTTAGGAAAACAATAAATAAAAAGAGGTTAGACACAATTTGTTTAAAAAAGAACAAGGGTGATTCAATAAATATAATAAATGTTAGATGAGAAGAAGTGTTCTAAAACGAGATTATAAAATCGCTTTTACTAATTAACCCGGCATCTTCTAAGGCTTTGAAGTTAACCATTTCTTTCTTTTTGAAGGGCGACATCTGCTTCAAAGGAGAAAGCTTTCCAGTGCGTTCCAGCTGCATCTGTGCTTTCTGAAATTGCACCAGAGTTTTTTGTAATTCTTTGTAATCAAGTCCTTACGTTAAATCCATTCTTTAGCTGTTTTGTGTTATTGTTATTATTATCTATTTTTGTGAGTTTAAGAATTAAAATTTTCTTCTTTTTTTCAACTAATGTGTGTGTGTGTTTCTTAACTTTGAAAATCAATCTCTTTAATAATTGTTCTTTATTCTTATGATTTAAGAAAATAATACCCTCTCTCTCTTATTTATAATGGCATATTCTGTTGGATCATCTTTTTCAACTCCTCCAAGCGCACCTTTAAACAATATTTATTAGTATTTCCTTGTATATTCCATCTTGGATCATTTTTGTTTCTATTTTTCTGAATTGTATTATCAAACTGACTAAAACAAATACAATAAGCAAAATAGGATTATTATGTCTAAAGTATTTGCAAATATTGAATAATATTTTTCTCCATATCGATGTGGTGATACTCAATACTTGATGGCCTTAGGAGCCACTGGGCTTTGAGGGTCAACATACTCTCCATAATTAGGTGGCTTGTACTGTTTTCAAAAAAGAAGTAATTTAGCAAATATTATTGACAAATTAATATGTTGTTATATGTGCTTCTGTGCATTTTTCTCATATTTTCTGAGTTAAAATATGAAATCTAATAGTTATTATAATAATATTTACTGTTGATATCATGGCGTTTCTCCAAGTGAGATAGATAATAATTGCTGAAGGAACAAGAAGGTGAAAAGTATTTAACTTCATTATCTGTTCACAACCCACTATCCAACATGCAGATATCTGGGAATAGGGAATTTTTGGAATCCTCCCATTGAATATTCTTTAAGCGGGGTATGAGTAGTTCTTCCTTTAGGATTTTATTAATCTTAAAAATAGTTGTCTTGCTTTCGACCTTACTTTTTGTTTTATCAAATTATGGATAATACAATCGCCGAAAGCATTAGTTTTGTAGAACACTTTAATTTTAATAAGAAACACAACACACATGTACATACTTTTTGAGAAAATGGAACAACTTCAATATATTATCATTAGGAAAATTTAATTGAAGGCAGCAAATTGCTGAGGAACTCAAAAATCGCATTAAAATCTTCAATTGAACTCAGTTAAATTATCAAAATCTCTTTTATCCCTTGTATCCAAAAGGCTAATATTTCAAGTGAGATTTTATAACAGCTCAATGCATAAGCAATATCAGCAGCAGAATATCCTCCATAAACAAGAGCAGTTCTTAGAAAGAATGTCATGAATCTACGATCAAAACTCGTCAGCAAATCTAAATGAAAGGCATCACCAATTAATAAATGTTAATCTTCAACCCAGCTAAAGAGTCGATTGATAAGACCATCAATATCTGGTATGAATTGAAAGATTGAATTTGAGATAAGTTTACTATCTAATTCCAGCAAATAAAACCTAAATTTCAAATCTGCAGCCATTGCATTAAAACTATCCAATGACTCATCTTGAGTATCTATCACAGCAAATAAAAAGCAATCTAATATCTACCTCCAAAATATCCTATCAAGTGGTTCTACAGAAAGCCTTTCGATATTAACTATAAATTCGATTCTTTTGTCTTTAGTGAAGAATAAAACTTCAAAGAGTTCTTTAACGAAATTTGGAAGATACTTGACAGCTATTTTTTTCTACAGAAATGTTTTATTCAGTTGAATTTGAGATGCTATCAAGGAAATTGTCGAAGATGAGAATATCTATTCGAATTTTTAGTGTATGAGAAATCTAGCATTTTCGATGCATTACAAGATTTCATTGAGCTCAGATCTGAGAAGTCGATTCGATGGTGTAGTTACAGATGTTTCCAAGGAAGATTGCTAGATAAGGAATCGTTTAAATAAAAAAAATTCCGTTGAAGTCAATGTAATAGGTGTTGATTTCACCATTGAAGATAATTTTGAGTAATCATTGCTCAAGATGCCACAAACAGCAGGAAGGAATGAAATTTATTCTGATTCATCCCAGTAAAATGGTTCCATTTCATTCTCTTTAGATAATAATCTCCGTAACTCTGATATAAAACTTGAAACTCCTTTTTTACCACCAAGATCATCAACTATACTGGAAGCTAATAGATTTTTTCGGGCTAGAAAGGATAAATCATTATAGAATTGATTGTCATTGTTTTATTCAAGTGCATTAAATGTTTCAGATTGATTGTTGTTATCATCAGCAATTCCTAATAAATTCCGCTAATTTTATCTTAGATTCTAGATCTTCTCTCTAAGCTACTGAAAGATAATATCAAAAATTGCTTTAGGAAGAACTTGGAATTTCATTTACGGAGCTAGGTTATTATTTGTTTAAAATGATATTAAATTCGATGACTATTCCTCAAATCTATGATTTTCTCTGATTTTCTCAATTGAGAATCTCAAGAATCGCATGATCTCAGCAATAAAATCTTCTTTAGACATTTAGCAATAGTCTTAAATGAGTTTTGATTAATAGTCATTTCTTGATAATTCATTTAACAAAGATGACCTTATTTCTCTTTCATGTTTCTCAATAATCAAGCAAATATCTTTTGAATTTCTTTTCTACTAGCTTTCTTCTAATGAATTTGAAGAATTCCTCTCAAAGCCATCTAATTCCTTTAGACTTTATGGATTTTTTCTTGCAATCAATGAATTTTCTATATTAATTTATTAGTTTTCATTTTAGCCATAATTTCTTCTATTGAACTTTTAAATATCCTGCATAGATGATTATTTGATTTCACTAGGGTTACTTTCACTGAAGAAACACGAATGTTTTGTTGTTGGTTTTATTACAGTTCTACGAGATTATCCACTACTACTTCGACTGAAGATGAGATTCTTTTTTTAATCTAATTTACTTGAAGGCAATGGTGATTCGGTTTCCCAATTTATGCCAGAAATACTATTATTATAATCTTCAATTTTAGTTTCTATTTAATTTCTACTATCAACTTTATCTTCAGTGATTCTCTATTGACTAAGTGATTCTTTAGAAGAGAAAAAATGAAAAAGCGATCGATTTGGTGCAGTTTTACCAGAAAAACCTGATTAATTTGTTGTGGATGCTCCATCATCTTAAATATTGTATGGCGATACATAATTAATCTTGAGACTAATTGACTCAGGAGAAGAAGCATCACATGTACTACTATTATGTGAATCGATTGTTCTTCTGGAAGGATGAATTTTTAATTTGATAGTTTCTTTTTTGAGTTCATTTCTTTTTTCAATTAATGAACTACTTTTAATCTAGATTCCTTCTTTTTGGTTTATTTTTTTGAAATATTCATCATGAATTTCCTTATTATTTGTCTTTTCTTTGTGTGAACTCAAACGGGTATTGTTTCCAATCGCTGGAGATTATGTTTCATATTTCTCAGATTATCCTTAATTATTCATATCTTATCTAGAAGATATTTCGCTTCTCTACCCTTACAAATTCATAGATTATGCCATTAAATTACTTAAGCGATTCTTATGGATAATTGTAATTGTTGGGGATATTACTGGCGTAGATCCTGAGGAATTGGAAAATAATTAAACTTATTTCTTATTGATAGTTTAATTTATTTTCCAATTTGATTTTTACTCCACTCCATCAATGAACTGTAAGGTTTTCGCTAATTTTGGCTTTGCGGAAATTATTTGTTCATTGTCGGAGGGCTATTTCAGCTTGAGATGCTATTTGTTTTCAGGATGTAGAAGACATTAGGTTAAAGTTTTTATGCCACTTTGAGTTTTAAGTTTATCATTGGAAGGAAACTATTTTCTGTCGATTTCGTAGAGTGCTTCACGTGATTGTTCAAGCATTAACTCGTTGAATGATTGCTTGTTTGATCGTTGACTACTTAGCTCTCCAAGATTCTCAGAACGAGAAAGAACTCTTCCAGATGAAAAATCATAACTTCCTCGATTGTTTCTCATACATGCTTCGACTCTTCTTCGGAAACATTTCCCAAATTAAAGTATTTTAGTATCTTAGATTGTTCTTTCAGTTTGGATTCCTTGGATTTGAGTCAGATCATTTTTTGCTCTAATAGATCGTTTTTCTGATGCATTTAAGCTATTAGGTTAGGTTTTAAACTTCAGGAATTATCGTTCTTGATCATAAAGAGTTGACTTTTCATTTTGAAGAAATGGTTTTGAATTGACTATTAGGTTAGGGATTTTCAAATTGCTTCCATGCAGAAGTCGTTTACGGAGATCTATTTGAGATGAATCCATGAGTTAATGATGAAAGAGTTATCTCTAAATATTTTTTCTTTTTTGTTTACTTGATTTTTAATTCGCTTTTTTCTCTCTCTTCGATTTATTCTTCCATAATCTCACTTATCAATGAAAAGTCTCAATTTTTGAAAAAAGTTTACCAAATCAACTTGAAAGAGAAAAACCTGGTAGAGGTAACATTCTAATGAAAAAGAACAAGAAATACTAATTGTTATTATTACTGCTGTTTGAGCTCATAATTGGATTGTTTGTTTTTGTTATGAAATACTTGATTATTTTTAAAATCTCTTAATGATAATTCTTCTATTTGATTGTTTTCTTCTATTGTCTTAATATCTTTCTAATAATTGTATCAGTACTTTCTTTAAAAAAGTTTCAGTTTTGATATTAGATTGTTTAGCGTGACAATAATTCTAAAATCTTTAAAGCTGAAGGATTTATCCTGTAACTTGATACCAATTTAGCTAAAAGAAATAAACTAAATTTTTTACAATAAACCAAAAAAGCTTTTTTCAATTACATTTCCTAGTGGATAAATGAAAAAGGCAATCTCTTGGTTGGATAGAGTTAATAATAAAGCAAGTTCTGAAGCTTTAGCTTTTTCACTTACTAAGTCATATCTAATCCCAATTTCAAATAAAAGTATGTATCCTTCTTTAATTAGGGGAGGGAGGGGAAGGTTAGGGAATACCAATTTAGTTAATTTAAAAAGAACTATCAATTAATAATAATTCAATTTTTTGTGAATAGATACATAGGCAAGCTTAACTCTAAGGGAATTTCATATTTTTATTGTTAAAAAGATTTTTTAGAAATAGAGAATAGATTTTTTTTAATACTGATGGGGATCTATTCAAAAAAATATTAAAAAAACCAAGTACTCATGGAGACTTTAAGTATCAAATGTTGTAAAAATGTTCAACCCTTTAATTACGATCTATGAAACTGAACAAATTAATAATGGAAAGCACTTTGGAGATTGTAAAGAAAAAACTTTGGCCTCTGAAAGGGCTATTTACACTAATCTCAAAGTTAATATTTTGAGTTTTTTTTTAAAAGATTTTCAAAAATCTTGCGTTAGAACCTAATTTTTAACATCTAAATAAAGCTAGGGACAATAAGGGAAAACAATAATTAAATTGAAAAGTAGATACCTGAAAAGAAACTTAGAAGTAATCAAAATTAACAATGAAACTTTACTTGCTAAAATTAAAAAAACAATTTATCTCTCTTGTGTCAAAATAGGTATTTGTTTTAAACCCTCAATCACAAAGAAGAAATGTAATTAGGTTAAAATATATTGGCTATGAATAATAATTCTTTCAGAAAGATGAAACTTATTTAATCAGATTTCTTAGATGTTGTCTCCCTTTTAGGTGTTTCTGCTTTTTAATGGGAGGGGTATTGAGTTTTGTTTTGATATTATATACCTATTTTATTGACTAAGATCAAGGCTGTGCATTGATTT
>Ga0302271_10002948_pt1 | contig 14859 bp, 15 predicted proteins | sample III_Bog_N1_1_FD_198767 | JGI IMG/M metagenome (GOLD analysis project Ga0302271, IMG submission 198767) | Peat permafrost microbial communities from Stordalen Mire near Abisko, Sweden - III_Bog_N1_1 | ecosystem: Environmental > Terrestrial > Soil > Wetlands > Peat | place: Sweden: Abisko... | reverse complement strand
TCACACAAGAAGGAAGAAAAGGGCCCGTTTTATTGGATATTCCAATGAATATTCAAAGAGCAGATGTGGATTTTTCAAAAATGAAATCATTTTTTGAAGAAATTGAAAACTTACCTTGCCAGATAAACATTCAGGAGCTAACTGACCTGATCAACGCGTCGAAACGCCCTGTAGTACTAGTGGGTGGCGGAGTAAGATTATCTAAAGCAACAAATGAGTTAAAAGTTTTTTTAACAAAAACAAATTTGCCGGTTGTTCACTCATTGATGGGATTGGACGCAACATCTTCGGATTATAAATACAATTTAGGACTAATAGGAGCGTATGGAAATAGGTACGGAAATTTCACTTTGGCAAATTCTGACTTAATTTTAACTTTAGGTTCCAGGCTAGACTTGAGACAAATTGGTGCAAATTCTACAACTTTTGCAAGAAGTGCCAAAATTATTCAAGTTGATATTGATGAAAATGAATTAAATTGCGACAACCTAGAAAAAATCATAATAAAATCAGATGTCAAAAACTTTCTAAACAAATTAAATAATGAAAAATTCGATATAAAAATATCAGAATGGCAAAATAAAATTTTAGAATGGAAAAATGAGTATCCTTCGATCAAAACCCTAGAAGGCAGTACTTTGTTGCCAAACGAGATTATTTCTAAAATATTTTATAATCTAAAAAACACAGATACAATCTCCGTTGATGTTGGACAACATCAAATGTGGGCGGCTCAATCAGCACATATAAAAGAAGGCCAAAGACTATTCTTTTCAGGGGGGTTAGGTTCTATGGGCTTTTCATTGCCTTGTGCGATTGGTGCAAGTGTAGAAGGCCGAAGAGCCATAGTAATTTCAGGTGATGGCGGATTCCAGATGAATATTCAAGAATTGGAAGTAATCAAAAGAAGAAATTTGCCGGTAAAAATCATTGTCTTAAATAATCAAAGTCTTGGAATGGTAAGACAGTTTCAAGAACTTTATTTTGAAGGCCGATTACAATCAACGGTCGAAGACTATTCAGCACCGGATTTTGCTAAAATCGCCAACGCATACGGCCTCAAAGCTCAAAATATAAATGCTAATGAATTAAATGACAAAACATTAAATCTCTTTTTCGCTGATAATGAACCTGGCCTTTTAAATATTTATCTTGAGCAAAAAACTGACTTGCAACCCAAAGTGATTTTTGAACAACCTATTGAAAATATGCACCCATTCATTGATAAGGAAAAACTTTCAAAAATTATGCTAATTAACGGCCTTGAAGAAAATTTAACTGACTAAAAACATCCTTAAGACCCTCTTCGTAAGGAGTAAACCTAAAATCATTGATTTCATTCAATAATTTTGAATTGTCTCCTGTATATTCTTTATTAAAACCTTGTTCTTTAATTATAATTTCTGATTTAAAATCACTGATTTTATTCACTATTTGAGCGATTTCAAACAGAGAAATACTTTGAGTCGGTGTGATATTTATAAATTTTTCGCTCGGCTTTTTTTGAATGAAAATTTCAATAATTTTACACAAATCTTCAATATACAAATAATCAAATACCACGTTTTTGTTTATTGTTATAGGCTGTTTTCTAAGGTTTTTTGATATTGCATTTGTCGGGAAACGGCTTTCCTTTTCATTTTTTCCGTAAACCCCAAAAAGTCTTATGTTTAAAATATTATCGTATTTTTCTATTTCTTTTGAAATTACATACTTTGAATACCCGTAAGGGTCGGTTGGGATTGAACGGCCAAAATCGCTTTCTTTTATTTTATTCAAATTTTGTTTTTTATCGTATTCTGCACCAGAGCCGAAGTTAATCATGTACTGTTTTGAACTCAAAATTTTAGCCAAATTATTAAACATTAAAATGTTTTTATCGGCAACCTCCTGCACGGTTGCGTCATTTGAAATTATTGCACCGTTTGCTGCACAGTGGAGTACAAAATCAATGTTATTTTGCTTGAAATATTTTTCCACGGATATTTCGTCAAGCAAATTAAGTTCAAAACTTCTTGGTGAAAGTACATTGAATTTTTCCTCAAAATACCCTCGCAAATTACTTCCAATGAACCCGCCCGAGCCCGTTATTAAAATATTTTTTTTATTTTCTTCAACCACCAAAACATTCCTTGTGTTTCAGCAGTCAATCCCCCTGCTGTATTGACATTTTATCACGAATACAAAATTTTTTTACAAACAGAGCTCGTAAAATTAGAAATCAACTCAAAAATTTTAAACACTTCAAATTTTCTTATTACGCCACTTTCGGCAGCCTTTATTTTAAACTCTTTAAACTTCATTTTTGATTTAACACTTTGCATCCAATGGTACCCAAGTCTTAATTGAGAATGCACAAAAGAATTGTAAATAATTCCATATTTATCAACCCAACCATCGCCTAAAATTCCTTTATAACAATTCATCAAGGCAAACCATTCGACGGCATAAGGCCCTGTTTCAGTTGTACCTGTATCTTGACCAGGGTGAAGCCTATATCTTATATAAGGGTCTTTTAAGATTATTGTTTTGCCATGACTTGCTATATCAAGCATAAACGGCCTATCCCACATTTTCCCGTAAATATCACTTTTAAATTCGTGATTTTTTAATTGTTCTGATTTATAAATGGTAGATGCAAAGTTATGAGTAACAAGTCCAAACATTACAGCGGCAAAACCCTTAACATCAGCAATATAAACACCAGTACCGGCATTTTTTGAGAATTTTTCCCAGTTAGTTGAATCAGGATTTTCGAGTGCTGTATAAGTACAAGATGCCATCACCGCATCGGGATTTTGCCTTAATAAATCCATTGCATTTTTAATGTATTCAGGGTGCATTAAGTCGTCATCGTGAAAAAGCATTGCCCATTCTTTTTTTGCCATTAACCTTGCACGATTAAGATTATTTGTTCCGCCAATATTTTCTTCAAAAGATTTGAAGATTATGTTTCTTGTCGGATACTGCTTTTTTATTTCTTCGACAACTTCTTTTGTGTTGTCAGAGCTTGCATTGTCAACAATTATTATGTCAAAACCTTTTGCTGATTGGTCACAAATACTAACAAGCGTTTCTTTAAACATCTCGGCTCTGTTGCATGTAGTTATAAAAACTTCCAAATTATCGTACACTTTGTTCCTTTTGGTTTTTTACAAGTTCAGCCAAAAAATTTGCATATCCTTTAAATGAATATTTTTGACCCTCATCTGAATTCAAAAAATCACGCCCGTTTTTAATATATTGCTGAGCCTCAGCAGGAGAAAGATTATTCATAAAATCAAAAAGCTCCTCGTTAGTTTTAAAATCCCTAACATCGATAAAACATTTTTTAGGAATAAATTCTTCGACATCCGGAGCCCCCAAATACACTGGAATTGAACCAGCGACAAAACTATGAATGATTTTTTCTGTGATATAGCCATTGTAGCGTAAGTTTTCAATGCAAAGATTGAATTTACAGCCTGCAATTGCCTCAAATTTATTTTCTATAGGCTTTGGATCAAGTTTTTGCATTATTTGAGAAAGACGATTCCTCCAACCTCTAGGCAGATTTCTCAAGTCATCCCAACCATTTCCGTATAGTTGTAGACCTTCTTTACTCCCGAAAAAATCAATAAATTCTAAACGTTTGTTTTGCAATTCATTTTCCTGTAAATACCTATCGAGAGGCTTTTTATAAATGTATTTTTTGACCGCCCATTTAACAATTTTTTTAAATCTTATCTTCTTTGGAAATGCATCTCCGTGTTCTACGTATTTATTTCCCATAACCAAAGATATAAAATTTCTTGTTTCCCATTTTTTTGGCTCTAAAATATCGCAATCATCATAACTTGGAAAATAAGAGTGAAAATTATAATATTCTTCACAATTTTTTGTATAATCAAATAATCCATTAAAGAATATTCTGTTTCTGAATTTTTGAGGAAGAGTGTGCAATTTTTTGTAAAAATGTTTGGCGTAAATTTGTGACTCAAAACAATAAATTGTATGTGCTAATGCTCCTTTTTCAATAAGCTCTTCTCCAATACTTGAATCCTGCTCCTGAATAACACAAACCTCTTTAGGGTTCAATTTTTTTTCTTTTATCAATTTTAAAGCGATATCACCTGTTAAAACTTGATATTCGGGTAATAATTTGCAAAAATAATGCATAGACAGCAGTCCGAAATATTGCCTGGCAAAATCATAGTCAAACATTTTATTGTCGTTAAAAACTTCTGTATCTGTGCAAATTGCGACTGTTTTAACCATTGCTACTTCTCACTCCTCGTTTGATATTACAACCAAAACGACGAAAAGACAAGTTACATTTTCACATACAAATCTATATAATAAATACGGTAATTTTCAATATAGCATTGGGTTTTATAGCTTGACTTACTTAATTACAATATGATAACATGGCACTTAAGAGTTGAGATTAATTAGGAAGGCGATAGTTAATGATGAGTTTTGAGGAATTGGTACAAGAAGAATTATCCAAGCCTAATTATCTAATTGAAAAGTCACAGCCTGATAGTGAAGAAGCTTATACCGTAATTTATTTTTCTAGTTCTGGAATATATAACGAAGACAATGCCGAAACATTCACAAAAGAAATAATAGAGAAAAATAGATTTGAGTATTTTGGAACAAGAATTAAAAAAGCATCAAAACATATTTTTTTAAGGGATATTACTAAAAAATGGTATTTTGATGGAATAAATAAAGAAATAAATTCTACTGAAAAACTACTGGAGTTTTTAAAAAAAGAAACAATAGGAACCAAAATTATCACTCTTGGTTCCTCTGCAGGAGGTTATGCAGCAATATTATTTGGAATATTATTAAATGCAGAGTACATTTTTAGCTTTAGTGCACAATATTCTTTGATTCCTTGTAGCGAGTACATTAACTATAGAGCAGAACACAAAAACAGTGAATATTTTAATCTTACTAAACTGATTGAAAGCTCCGATATTCCAATTTTCTACCTATTTCCATCAAAGGTTGAGCATGATATAACACAGTTTAATTTGGTGAAAAAATTCAAAAACATATATGCCGTACCCATAAAATCTTCAACACACGGAATTCCTGTCATAAAAGATACTCTAAGAAGTCTTATTAATTCTGATTTAAAAGATTTAAAAAAAATATATAGATATAAAGACAAAGCTCCGATGAGTGAACTTGTTTTTTTATTTAAAAGCTTCGGAATATTAAAAGCCTTATCAAGAATTATAAGGAAAAATTTTGAATGTTTTAAGGGAAAATATTTAAAAACCTCATAACCATAAATATATCCATATCCATAAAACTTGATATCAATTTTTATGCTATCCTAAAAGAAATAAGAGCTTCAAGGATTTAGAATGAGAACATTATTCAGAAAATTTAAAAGAAAAACAAAAGATTTTTTTGTTCTTCAACGGCAAAAACGAATTTTACCGAGATTTTTAAAAAATGCTCAAGGCAAAAAAATTCTTTTAATATCTCATCAACTAACCACAACTGGATCGCCTCTAGTTTTGTATTGGCTGGCAAAAGAGCTTATTAAAAGCGGATGCAGCCCAATGGTTTTATCTTACAAAGGTGGAAGCTTAACAAAAGCCTTCAAAGACATCGGCGTCGAGGTTCTTTGCGGAGAAATTTACAACGACAACTCTAATGCGTTAAAAAATGTAGCCTCAAATTTTGACAAACTTGTTGTAAACTCAATTGTCTGTTTTTCTGCTGTAGATGTCTATAAAGACGCCATTTGGTGGATTCACGAAGGTCAAAATATTGAACTGGGATTCATGCCTGATTATCCAAAACTTGAATCCGTTTTAAGAAAAGCTGAAAATATTTTTGTCGTGAGTGATTACGCAAAGCGGGTCGTGGACAAATTTAATCCGAATTCAAAAATTATCACACTCGGAGTTGAAGATTTTTACAAAGAGAAAAATATCGGCACAAGTGGAAAAGTTAAATTTGCACTTGTTGGAAATGTTTGCGAGTGCAAAGCTCAAGACGTTTTAGTCGATGCAATCTTAAAACTTGATGAAAAATATTTAAACCAATGTGAATTTCACTTCTTCTGCGAAAAAAAAGGCAGAAGATACAGAAAAATAGCAAAAGAAACTAAGAGTTTAAAAAATGTTTTTTTTAATGGAATCATAACAAATCAGAATGAGAAATGGGCAAAATTTGCAGAAATAAATGTTTTTGTCGTTCCTTCCCGCGATGAATCTTGTTCCCTGGTTGCCCTTGAAGCCTGTATGCTTAAAAAACCTATGATAGTAAGCGAAAACGTCGGGGCTAAATATATGATTGAAACACAAGCTGGCGGTGAAAACGGTTATATTGTACCAACCGAGGATTCAGATTCACTAAAACAGGTGATAGAAAAATTAATCGAAAATAAAAATGAATTGCCCAAAATGGGCGAAGTTTCACGTCTTATGTATGAAAAATATGCTTCATTTGACAATCACATCAACGAATTACAGCAACTCATTGAATTATGTCGGAATTAATTATGACTAAAAGTACCAATATACAAAAAATGTTTGATGATATAGCCAAAAATTATGACAAATTGAATAATTTAATGACTTTTGGCACCCATTTAGATATAAAAAAAAGAGCCATTGACAATGTACCCTTAAAATCAGATTTCAAGATACTGGATATCTGCACAGGAACGGGAGATATCGCTATTTACATCGCCAAAAATAAAGTTAAAGAAGGTCATGTTACAGGAGTCGATTTTTCCGAAAACATGCTGGAAATAGCAAAAAACAAGGCGAAAAATACCGAAAACATAGATTTTGTCATTGCTGACGCTCTGAATTTACCCTTTAAAGATGAAGAATTTGATGTGTGCTTCATAAGCTTTGGCCTGCGAAACCTGCCAGACCTTAAACAAGGACTGTTGGAAATGAAAAGAGTCACCAAAAAAGGTGGAATAATTGTTAATATAGACACGGGCAAACCAAAAGGAATTTTGAAATTCTTTCACTGGCTGTATTTTTTTAATATAGTTCCAATAATAGGCCGGTTGTACAACGGGGACGACTCTCCATACAAATACTTACCACAATCAACAAAAAACTTTCCGAGTGCAGATAAATTAGTCCGCATTTTTGAAGAAATTGGTTTGACTCATGTGAAAAAGTTTGATTTTCTCTTTGGTTCTATTTCCGAGCAAACGGGTGAGGTTTAAAATAGTCTTACCCCAGCAAAATCCCAATGCAAAGCAAAATGGTAAAAAACATCATAATATTTCTTGAAATGTAAAATCTCAGCATAAAACTTTGAGCATTATTGACCTTAATTTCTTCCCAATTATCCATAGGGCCCATCCAAGGCTTTCTTTCAGGCACAACTTCCGGATGCTCAATATTCAATTTCATTAACTTATACAAAACAACAGCGAGAGGAATTGTTATAAAAGTTAAAATGGTCGCCAAAGGAAACATCCCCAACAAAACGCCAACAGCGATATTTACATAAGCACCAGCCATCATTAAGCCGAGTGCAATGAGTGAAGCTTTTTTGCTTCCCAAAATTGTGCACAACGTTTTCTTTTTATCTTCAATGTCAAAATCATAATCCATTAATGCGTGTGTGTGCAAGAGTCCGACAGTCAAAAGTCCTGTTGATATTGACAACAACAGAATATCCCTTGAAATATATCCTAACATTACAAAGGAAGTACCTGCAAACAAAAGCGGAGCAAACGTCATCCCCACCGCGACTTCAGATAACCCCCAATAAGTTAAATAAGGATAAAGCAAGCAGAATACTGCGGCTATTATTGCAATTAAAGCAACCTGCCAGCCGCAAAAAATCAAAAGGAAAAGACCTATTAAAGACGCTAGCCCAAAATAAATAAATACTACCATTAATGCCTGGTTCAGAGTGGCTTTGCCATCAATTAAGTATTTGCATTTGCCTTTTTGCATTTTTATACTCTTTTTTTCTTCAGAAGATTTAATGGTTCCGACTTCTCTTTTAAAGTCAAAATAATCATCAATCAAATTAACTCCAAGATGGGCAAACATAACACCAATTAAAGCAAGAACTCCAAAAAAAACATTTCCACCTCGAACTACAGCCCAGCAAAAGACGACCAACCAGGACATAAAACTCATCGGCAAAGTATGTACACGTGCTGCTTTTAGCCAAAAAACTATTGTGTTCAAAAATCTCATTTATACTAACTCCCATTTTTCTTTCTAAATCATTGTATCACAAAAAAGACAGTCATAGACTGTCTTTTAAAGTGGTGCCGCATCTCGGAATTGAACCAAGGACACAGGGATTTTCAGTCTCTGTATTACAACAAATGACAAAAGATGACAATAATAAAAATGCTTAACATTACTTGCTTTTGACGATTTTATATGTTATTGTTTTTTGTAAATATTTGTTGTTTTTTGTGATTTAGTGTCCCACGAATGTCCCACAGAAAATAATTTTATCTAAAAAGGAGTAGTTATTTATGATAGAAAAAAGAACAGATAGTAAAGGTAAAATTTCTTATAGAGTAAAAATTAGACTTAAAGGTTATCCTTCAGTATCTGAAACTTTTGCTCGATTGACTGATGCAAAACGTTGGGAAGGTCAAACTGTTGCTGCAATTAAAGAAAACAGATATTTCAAACAACTTGAAGCTCAAAAGCACACTCTGGCAGAATTAATATATAGATATATTGATGTTGAATTATTGCAAAGAAACTCTGATCAAGAAAAATTTAAAATGCAGTTGTTGTGGTGGAAAAATAAAATTGGAGCTTATCTTCTTTTGGATATCACTCCGTCATTATTATCAGAGTGTAAGGAAACATTAGGGAAAGAGCCTAGCCCAAAGCCAAAGAATGGCAAATTAACCCGTTCCAACGCTACTGTAAATCGTTATATGGCTTGTTTATCAACAGTGTTGACCAAAGCTGTAAAGGAATGGGGTTGGATGGAAGAAAACCCAATGTTTAAAGTTACAAAGAAAAAAGAGCCGAAAGGCCGGGTCAGGTTTTTATCCGATCCAGAACGAAAAAAATTACTGATTGAATGTCAAAAAATTTCTCACGAACTATACTTGCTAGTTTTAATAGCTTTGTCTGTTGGTGCAAGATATGGCGAAATAATAAATTTAAAATGGCAAAATATTGATTTTAATAACAAAATGTTTCATTTTATGGACACAAAAAATGGAGAAGATAGAGGTGTTCCCATTCCTAGTCTTGTTTTAAGTGAATTGATAGAATTTTCAAAAGTAAGAAACATTAAATCTGATTTTGTTTTTATAAGTTCTGATGGAAAAAAATTAATATATTTTAGAGATAGATTTACTGATGCAGTTGATAATGCCGGTATCAAAGATTTTAGATTTCACGATTTAAGACACACTGCTGCAAGTTATTTAGCAATGAATAATGCAAGCTTGCTTGATATTGCAGAGATATTAGGGCACAAAACTCTCTCAATGGTTAAAAGGTATTCTCATTTAACCAAGAAGCATACGGCAGACCTTCTTGAAAGAATGAATGAAAAACAATTTTCGGAAGTAAGATAAAAAAGGATTTATACACATGGAATTGCTAACTGATGACATTGGCTTAGAATCATTAGAAAAAGAAATAGATAAATCGCATAGTTTAGAAAATAAGCTTGATGTAACAATAAATAATTTTTACAAGAAAATTTCAAAGATAGAAGATGAAATTAAAAGTATAAAATCCATTCACTCTCCTTCGTCCAAAGATATTTATGAAAATTGTTTAGAACGTATCAATGATATAAAAAATGCATTAAATCCATCACAAAAAGAAGAGGACTTTGAACGATTAATGCATTGTATTTTAGTAGAGTTAAGCCCATATCAGAGAGAAATTTTTAGACAAGTTATAATTTTAAATAAATCTAATAGCCAGGTAGTTATAAATAGTAAAGAAATCAAAGCAAACAATGTAAAAAAACATTTAGAGGCCATTCGATTGAAATTTAGCGAGGAAAATAGCACACTAAAACGAACTATTTTAAAAAATAAAAAAATTAATATGATAGAAATTACAAAAACCCTCAGAGCTTTATTTGAAGATAAACCAATAAATGCTGATTATATATGTAATAAGGTTATAGAATATTTAAATAAAAACATTGAAACCAAAGAGAAAAGAAAAATGTCAAAAGAAACATCATTATGGTTTTATCAATTTTATAAAAACATCGAAGTTAAAAATCATTTTAAAGAAGCTCAAATAACTATGAAAGAAGTAAAACAAGATATAGAACAAAGAGATAAAGCCAATAAATATTTTGAAGAGGCAGGGAAATTATATGAACAAGTTGAACAAGATTGGAGTAAATCAAAATATAGAAAAGCAAATAAACTTTTTGGTAATGGAGTTAAAATAACAATAAAAAGAAAATTAAATGATAAGACAAAATATAGAAAAGCTATGCGTATTATAAAGGAAGCAAGAATAATTTTTAATTATGACAAGGATTTAGAAAAATACAATCAACAAATAGCTAAAGCTCAAGAATTATCCAACGAGAGCGAACCTGATTATGAGACAATACTTAATAGAGCAAAAGAAAAAATAATTAAATTCAAAAATTTATATGATCCAGATTTGTTCAAGTTTAAGACACAAACTATTGAATAAGGGTATCCAAAAAGGTACGTTTAAAATATTTAGAACCTCGTGAATAATAAAATTGTACAAAACAATAGAACAATTTTTGATAAGGAGGTTTTAAATGCAACAAATTACAAAAGTCGAATTACCGTTGCGATTATCTGTAAAAGATTTTGCAGAAAAAATTTATGGCAATATAGGTGGTGTAAGGAATTTAATCTTCTTTGCTGAGGTTAATGGGTTCTGTCGTTGTATCAGAAGAGTCGGCAAAAAGATTTTTATCGATGTCTCAGAATATTACAAATGGCAAGACGAAATTAATGGGCTAACTAAGCAAAGCGGAGGTTAGAACATTGGACGAAAAGAATTTCGGAAGTTTTGCTATAAGTAGAAAACTTAAAAACAGCTGGATACATCCATTGAATGAAAATCGTAAATTTACAAAATATGAGGCTTGGCTTTGGATGCTTGAAAATGCACGTTATTTTTGCAGCGGACTTACACTGATAAACGAAAAGCTTATTGTAATACCAAGGGGATATTTTACAACAACGGCTGATTTTATGTCGACCATTTTTAAATGGAACGTCAGAACTACTGAGAAATTTTTAAAACTCTTGGAGAAAGATGATAAGATAACCCGCTTTAAAGTAATCCCAAAAAATAGACATTCATACACATTGCTAAAAGTGAATCATTATAACGATTATCAACCAGAAATTTCAGATGTATGCAAGTCAGAATACAAATTCAAGTGCAATTTAAACTGCAAATCAAGATGCAAACTATATAAAAAAGATAAAAAAGGGTTAATAAAAAAAGAATATAAAAACGATAAATTTATAAAAGAAAAGACAAAAAGTAATAATTATGAAAGGTTGAGTGAGGACTATGGAATCGAATACTAAAGAAAAAGACTTATACGTTGAGCTACCTTCCTATAGAGGAATCTATGAGAACTACGAGTTGCGTTGTAAAGCTGATGAAATTTTTGAAAAAACTAAAGATTTAAAAGCTGTTGAGGACTTTTGCAAAAGAGAGCTTAAAAAGCCAATAATCGCAAAACTAAAAAGAGAGTCCGAAATAATTAGAAGGTTTCAAGATAGTACATTTAAAAATTTTATTGTCAAAGATAAAATTCAAGAAAAAGCGTTGAAACAAGCGAAACATTATGTTGAAAACATTCAAAAATTTTTGAAAGATGGCACCAATATTATTATTTGTGGAGAGAGGCACTGTGGAACAGGAAAATCTCGTTTAGCTAGTACGATTACAAATGAACTTTTGAATGACTGTATTGCAGCAAAATTTATAAGCAGTACTAAAATGATTAACAAAATAAAACAAAATTTTGACACAACGGAATATACAAACACGGAGATTTTAACGATTGATGATTTGGGCAAAGAAAGAAATACCGAATGGGTTAGCGAACAAATATTTGCAATATTCAACTCAAGATATGAGGAAGTAAAACCAATAATTATAACTACAGAGGGCTCAATAGACGACTTATTAAACCATTATAAAGAAAAAGGGAATGCAATGATAGGAAGAATCATTGAAAAAGCAATTATTATAATTTTAGATGGGAAAGATTATAGGTGGATAAGGCAAAAACCCTAAGGTTACCCTATGGAGGGCAAATAACCCCAAGGTTGCCCCAAGGATAATGTCAACTTAGGATTTACATAACTAGATTTCAGACTTAGACTCAACCTGAGAATTAATAATTTCATACAAGTTATTGAGCTTGCTCGCCCAGCCGATTGGCATTCCTGTTATAGTGTCATTATTTATATAAGAGGAGGTAAGATTGCTTAATTTATCCAGATTTTTCTCATCTGTATTGTCTAACGCATCAGAGCCTTTTTCGTTAGGTAACTGCAATTGAAAACGATAATAACAACCTGATTTAATAATCTGTGTCAATTGATATTCAACAGTATTACTATTGCCATCAAAGAATGAAGATATTAACGGCCCTTTTATCCAATCAATTGGAGTCCAACGTTTCATTTCATCATAGCAATAAGAATTAGTTGCAGTACCCGTTCCAAGCGAAACTACAATTATTTTTTTAGATTCTGGATCAATCCCTTCTCTTTTAAGCAATTTAAGGACTTCAACATAAGCACACATTGCAGGATTGTTGGCAGCTATTCCACCATCTATGAATGTTCCCTTATTTTGTATATTCATAGGTGCAAAATATGTAGGAGCAGCAGACGTCGCTCTTGCTACATCTTTTAAATACAAGTCTTTGTATCGACAGTCATAATTACTGAAAAATGTTGCATTACGGCATTCGGTTTCATAAGAAGTAACCAATACAGGCTTTAATGTCTCTTTTAAACATGCATCGCCTAATTTTTCTGACAGCACGGATTCTATACCCGTTTTGTCATATTTTGGTCCTTTAAAAACATAATTTAAGAATGTAAAACAATTCTTTTTAAAAATAGTTTTTCCATCTTTTCCGCCATAAATCTCAATTAGTTCAGAAGCTGAAGGCGGATTTGGTCTATTTAACAAAAGAGTAAGAATACCGCCTGTGGATGTACCTGCGAAAAAATCGAAAAGTTCATATATCTTTTTGCCCGTGGCTTTTTCCATCTCAGCAAGAAGAATAGCCGGGATAATTCCTCTTATTCCACCACCATCGATAGATAAAATTTTAATAGTATCTTTATGTTCAAACATTTTTAAATCCTCATCCTATAGTTTTAACAAAATCAATCAATTTAAATACACGGTTGAGCCAACCCAAAAGAAACTTTTTTTGATTTCCTACTTGGGCGAACTCAACGTATTTGCCAATTCTGGCGAGTAAGAATTTATCCGTACTTTTATATGCTGCGGCTTGCATAAATTCTTGAACTCTGCCGATACCCATATTTACCGCCGTATCAAAAGAAATTACAGCAAAAATAGGTGTCATTTTATCGCAGCCTGCCTTTAGCCAATAATTATTGAAATAAATATCAGCTACTTCAGCGTCTGCAATATTTTTTACGGTCTGGATAGATTTTTTATGAGCTTTTCGATAAGAATCATAAGTTGCTTGAGTTACACCTTTGTTAGTTGCTCCGCCTTTATCATCGGGATCACTAACAAAACCGCCTTCTTGATTAAGCACAAAACGAAGTGCCTGGTTAAAAAGTTCATTATTCATATTCTTGTATATCCTTGCTTATGATGCGTGTTCTTGGCTATTCCATTTATTCATAAATTCAACGAACAAAGCACCAAAATCTTTTGCAGTCATTGCTTGGTTTTTATACAAATTTTCTTCAAGATATTTTTCAACATCATCAACTGTAGCAAAATCAGGCTTTGGATAAATCGTTAACACTCCTGCCGGCAAGTTTTCATTAATATAAATGACATTTAAAGCACTATTCATTGCTTCTACAATGCTTGAATACCCTTTAGGCACTTTACGCAAACATCCAATAGAAATTTCAATAAATTCATGGAAAAATTTTGTTTCTTTTTCTTTTGCGATTTTTTCTTTGTATTCAATTGTTTCTGAAATATCAATAACTTTATTATCGACCAAGCCGTATGGTTTACCATCATCAGGGATTTCGACCATATAAGATGAATCTATTTCATCACAATAATTATTGTCTTTATTTGTTGTTAAATCAAAATATCTTTTCATTAAATTACCTCCGCTATTATTCTGAAATAAGCCCCACTTAAAGCGGCTCCCGTTACGCTTAGAGCAGGATAAGTGCATGCATATAAATTTAGAGCAGTATTAGTCGTAGCATATGGAACAAATCCATAACCTGAATTATTCCAGCCAATAGATGGTCTAGAGTTAGTACCCATAACATCATCAGCTACTAATACTGTGTATTTAATTTGGCTTGTCCCAAGGTTATGTGTTTTGGTGTAAGTTGTAGCCCCAATAACTGGAAACCATCCACTATCGTACTTAGATGCTGTAGTTATTCCATTTTGGTTGTACTTAGCATTTGTAATAGCAGTAATAGCACTGCTTGTAATGGTTGCCGTTCCTATTTGTACCCCCGTATATGTAATCCAATTAGTACCATCATATTTATAGGCTTTTAAAGGTAATACAGAAGTATCTACCCAAATATCATCGGCTAAGGGCACAGAGCCACTGTTATATTTTGTAGCTGTTATTAATAAATTGCCTATACCGGAATAAGTATTTCCTCCAGTTTTTTCGCAATAAATAGTATCTGTTATTCTTCCATCACTAGGA
>Ga0302271_10002947_pt1 | contig 14859 bp, 8 predicted proteins | sample III_Bog_N1_1_FD_198767 | JGI IMG/M metagenome (GOLD analysis project Ga0302271, IMG submission 198767) | Peat permafrost microbial communities from Stordalen Mire near Abisko, Sweden - III_Bog_N1_1 | ecosystem: Environmental > Terrestrial > Soil > Wetlands > Peat | place: Sweden: Abisko... | reverse complement strand
AACCCCAACCCCAACCCCAACCCCAACCCCAACCCCAACCCCAACCCCAACCCCAACCCCAACCCCAACCCCAACCCCAACCCCAACCCCGCACATAAAATGTGTTTTTTTTTAAATAATAATTAATTTACTTTTACAATAATTTAATATTTTTTTATATTTTTTTCATATTAATTTGACACAAATTAAAGATTTTTAATACACAGTTCATTACGTTTTAATTAATTAAACTCAATACAAATAAATACAAATGGACAAAGCGGGGAATTTATTTAATTTGAATCACCTGGGTAAGAAAGAAATCTGTTATTATTACAATAATCTAACGTTCAGAAAAGAAAAGATCAATCATTGTGATTTTTAGTGGGAATTAATAATTAGATTGAAGGATTGAAAGTTAATAAAGATAAGTTAATAACTAATTTTAGTTAATTGCTAGGATAAGAATGAATACAGTTGTTTGCTTTAGAAAAATGTCCAAACAGTTTTTTACACAAGTTATGATGTGGGTATGAAAATACTACCTTCTTAAGTTTTTTGAAATTAAAATCATGGACATTTTCTTAGCAAACGATTCAAACAAAAAGGACTGACAAATGCAGTTCTGATCCATTGTTGATCAATATTCATATCAAATGACAGAAGAAGAAATGTCATGCCAATGTTCGATTAGTCGCATGTATTTGTATTTGTGCTTGTAAAAAAATCAACATGTAAAGCCAAAAGTGCACTTAAAAATACAAATATAACAATCAAAGGAACTTCCTTCAAGTGCACTAGAAGCTAAAATATGAAATGAAAGGCACTAGTTGCTTGAAAGTTAAATTTAAAACTCCGAATTAAATTCAAAACCTAATAATTTTCCCTAACGACGTTAGATTGAGGGGGAGGGGGGGATACTGCAATTTATGGGGGAGAGAAATTAAATCTTGATTGTATTTGATAAATAGCTGATTTTGTGGGAAAATCAAACAATTAAGTGGGGGAAATGTTAGTGTCAAATCAAATCAAAAAGGAAAAGTAATTTTTGTTTATATTATTAAGAAACTCAATGATTGAAAACAAGTTAGTTTTTGCAATAATAACACACTAAATATGCATAAATGAATATTGTTCTTCATTGGTAAATGATCCTTTTCATAGCTGATTTCTGCGGAGAAATGAGCGCGAAGAAAAAGTATTTGCTCGAAAACTAATAGACTGCGTTGTTTTGTCAAAGTGACTGTTCCATTTTGCTTCGTCTTCAAAGCTAGGAATCTGCGAAACTGTCTTGTTTGTGATTTTTTAGTTGAGAGGATTGATTCCAAGGGAGAACGGCTTCGAGAAAGAACTCTAGAAAGAGGATATATTCGAAACAAGAGATTGAGTTTTAGAAACAGCTGCTTGCTATTTAGAATGTAATGAAGGGTTATCAACTAACTGTGAGGAAGATGAAGACGAAGAATGGGATGCTTAGAGTAATTTAGAATGGAAACTTGTCTACGTAATGATGTTTCCACTGGTATTGTGGTTGTTGGTTGTAAACATAATTGAACTACTGTTGTTATTGTTGCTATTATGCGCAAGGCTTGTTGTTTTAAATGAATTATGAGTATCGGAGAACAGTGTTCTTGTACTTAGCAATCCATTAGGAGGTTTGCTGGAAATATGCTGAAACGAGCTAGCATGTCTTAAGCTCTGGTATTAGCTACTGAATGGCTCGAAAGATTTGTCTCTTACTTTATAGCTGTTGAGCTCTCCGAAACTGTTCAAGTGCTCATCTCCTGTTAATTCATTTCATTATGAAAGACAATTCATTGAATGAATTTTTACTTATTGCTGGTTTTTTATTCTCTAAATTATGGTGTCTAATGATCCCAGTGGACATTGGCAATGCTTATGCAGATGATGGCTTATGTTGCTCTCCGCCGAAAGAAGAGAATTTCAAGGTGGTTCTTGAATCCTTCAGAGGGCTCACGGAGTAATTGTAAGATGAGCTCATAGATAAAAATCCTGGAGACTAGAAATGTGTGTCGAATTTAGAGAGGAAAACTGAACAGCATTCCTTTTATTGCTCTAAGGGCACACTGGAAATATCTAGAATTTCTTCTCTAAATGGCTTCCAAAGGGCATGCTTTTCTCGAATATAGCCAACACAGGCAGCTCCAAGTATCTCCAAGTTGAAATCGTAAAAATTCACATCTTTTTTTATAAAAAATTACGGTTATTCCTCGAAATAGCCCCACAACGCCTTGAAAGGCTTATGTAGTTATATTGAAGGTTATTATAAGTTCCTATCAATGATAATGAATACCTTTCATGGCTAGGAGAGCAACTCGATGTAAGTCTCTCTCAACTTTTTATACAATGTCATAGAACTTGAGTGCAGATATCTCGCATTCTTAAAATGTTGGAGAGGGAGACTATGCAGGTGATGTTGCAACGATTGAGGGTAATTCTTCAGGGGAAGGAGGGCTCGATTGCTGCTATTCAGTATTTTCTGCAACATCAGTAGGAGGAGGAATTGCAAAGTAGTTTTAAGTATGTAAATCATCTTAACCAGTTTCTTGTTCTTGTTGTGTTTATCCGTTTGTATCACTTTCAGTTGTATTTGAGTTTTCTTCAGTGATTTTAGGAATCTCTGTGATTTCTGTGGGCATTTGTTTCTTCCCCGAAGAGTGCTTTTGATCAAAGAATTTCAGTTCAGTAACTCGATGTGTAGATTTCTTCGAGTTAGGAGGCTTTTACGTGTAAGAGCTACCAGAATCAGCGGATGAAGCTGATGTCGAAGGGGAAAGAGAAATAGTCTTTTGAGTATCATCAGAGAATACAACACCTTGCGAAGCATAATAGTCTAAGATATCATAGATTGTTGGAACATGCATGCAGAATTTTAATGTTTCAATGACTTTCTACTCAGCTTTTCTGAGATCCTCTTTTGTGTACAAAGTCAATTATATGTACTTCTTCAGTGTGGAAAGGAATGGAATCCTATCATCCAGTTCAACACTTTTTGCAGCGATCATAAGACACACTGCCCCGAACATGCACAAATGTTCTTTCACTGCCATGCTGCAATATGCTGAAGGTATTTCGTTGACTACCAAATAGTCTAAATAAGAAATGCTTAAAAACAGTGCTTGCTTGCATATGTGCATGCGTTCGCCTAAGTCAACTATGTAATTGATAGTTCGCTCACGTTGCTGGAAAAATAAATTTAATTAAAAATAATTGATTGATAGAAATAAACTATGGGATTCTTAGATTGCGTTCATTATGAAAATAGAATGTAATAAGTTTAGTTTGAGGAAGAGTCATTATTTTAATGGTTGAAATCACTCCATATCTTGGTAATGGCTCTGAAAAATGTACAATTAAGGAAAAATAGTTTTTCTGGATTTCTGATTTATTTGTTTTTAAGAAAATGAACCAATAACACAAATTATTCACTTTGCGATTATTGATATTTGAAGGATTTGAATTATTAAATTCAAGCAAAATATATTAGTTTCTTGATTTATCTTTCGCTTTTCATCCCAACATTATAGCTAATTTTTTAAATATTTGTATTTGCTTTTTCCTTTATTCCCAAAATAGATTATTTTACTTTCATGTACTCAGGAAATTGCGGCAGAGAAAGCCTCAATCCATCACGCTTGTTTGAACTGTTGCGAAAAGTATTTCTGTAAAACCGTATTGGAGAAACGACTGCGAGATAGCTCATGTTGGAGGACTTGAGTGCAAGAACATCTCCTTCCTTTTGTGAGGGGAAAGCAAATAAAGAGTTAGAACAGTTTTTTACTGGAAAACAATTGAAAAGAAATAAAACACTTTATACATTCGAGCACCGCAGTCCTTGCAGAACGTACTCGTTTCGAATTTGGTTGAGGTTGTGTGTCTGCAAGGGAAATACGTTGCTAGTGCGTTGAGTTTCGGATTTGGGATGGCTGCTGGGAGGGAATCTGGAGTTAGAGTTGGACTTGCTTGAGGGAGAATTATGTCATGTTGTTTCGAAGACGCAGCTAATGCAGCAGGAACACTTGCGCTAATGTTAGTCTGATATGATAAGAGTGTGCATTCCAATTCAGGATTTGCATCACGGGAGGTTTCAAAGCCTCTTGACATCATTGATTTTGGAGTGAACAATAATAATATGAATCAATCGAATAATTTTCCCTTAATTTCCTGTTTCGAATCTATCAAACTTTCCTTTTGTTTTTTCTTTATTTAGCCTGACGAGATCTCTTCTCCTTTCTAATTATCCTGCCAATGAACTCCCTTTTGTAACAGCAATCTAGTACTTAGTAATCTTTTACATCCAATAGCTGAACTCAAATTGTAATTTCAACATTTCAATTCGAAAAGGAATCATAAAATAGCTCATTTCAAAAGTTAGCGAAGCTAAAAGTTTATCGCTTAACTCAAAGGAAAGTTTGCATTTGTATGAAAATGTTATTTGTATTCGTCTCAGGGAGAATATTATAAACTGCTTCTAGATATCCCAGTGTTGCGTTTATTCGTGCGGGACAATCTCTTCAAAAATATCTTTGCTTTTCTTAAATATTTTTTTGACTGTTTGGCATCTAAACCATTGTAATCAATAGAAACGCATTTATTGGTCATGAATAAAACTTTTCTAGAATTCTGAATGATTTTTTTTAAATTTTTCCCTGTTGATTTACAAAATTTACAGTCATTAACAGAAAAATCAATTAGTTGCTTTATGAATATTATTTTACTGCTTAAAATTGAATTTACTATCCCTTAAGATATTACTGAAAAGGATGGAACAACCATGTCTTAAAAAGAATATAAAAAATAAATCTTTTGAAATATTTTCTAGCTTGTGTCCTTCTGATTTTTGGGAGCTTAATTAATCAAGTTATTTGCTATGTTTCTGGCCTTTTTTCTTTTGAGCAAAAGCAGAAATAGGATTGGATATTTAAAAATCAATAAACTTTGTCAAAAATATCTTCTGATTGTTGTTGTTAAATGTGATGAAACTATGTTGTACTGGAAATTAGCAGCTACTATTCCTTTAAAAAAATGCTTGGAGAGTTTTAAATAGCAATAAAAAATAGAGATATGAAAATACAAAGAAAATGAGTCTTATTATTATTATAATATGCTCAAGCTCGTCTATTCATAATGAAACTCTATTCGAATTGTTTAAATCATTCAGAAGCAGCTGGGGTTCCCTCAGGTTGAACTGCAGCGACTTCAGCGGCACCTTCAGTTTGCTCTTTTCTTCCTTCACGGCCGACACCTCTTCTTTCTCTGCCATCACGGTCACCACCTCTGGGACCATCACGTCCACCTTCTCTTCTGTTACCACCGAAGGGTCTGCGAGGTCTCTCTTCCTCGTCTTCTTCCTTGGAAATGTAGTTAACATTGGAAGGCTTGAAGGTCTTGGGAATAACGTTGTCAGCTGAGATTCCGAGTTTTTCCTTAAGATGCTCGCAACCCTCCTTGTTGAGGTAATAGTAGGTGAAACCCCAGTTGAAGATCTCTTCGAGGAAACCCTTGTCCTTGAGTGATCTCACAAGGATGAAGCAGTGGAGATTAGGGACTTAAGTTTCTTCGTGGGTACCCTCAAAGTCTTTCTTGAGAACGAAGACTCCGTCTTGGAGGAGTTGTCTGTAGATTCTAATCTTGGTAGCCTTCAAAACGTGGACCATTTCTGTATTGTAAAGTGTTTATTTGTGTTTTAATTTTCTTGAATTTGTTTCTCTTTTGGGATTCTCATGCCACTGCTTAATTTGGCAGCAAGATTCACTTTTTTAACCTGCCAAATCACCCCTCACAAATTCAACTCCCTTAACTTTAATTAACTCTTTTCAAATATTTCCTGAAAGTCAAACTAATTCGTCAAGATAATCAAACAAACCAAATATTTATTAATAGATTTTGCCCAAAAAAAAAACAATATGAATTGATCATTCTCATATCGAAAACAAGGCTTAAATATAATATTTTGAAAACTATTCAATTTTAGAATAATTCCTAATATTTTTGATAGGTTTAGAAAGAGATCCCTAGCTATTTGAGGAGTGAATAAGGATTCTATCAAATATTGTTTCTTGCTCCAACTTCTATCCTTTGAGTTATTTGCTCTTTTGAATGCAATCTTTATTTTTCATTGAAAATGCTAAATTCTTAGAACCTTTGTTTAACAAAATGAACAAATCGAGCAACATAATAAGTCCATACATTCTCAGATTGAATTTTCTCAAAAAGAATATTTTTACCATACTTTTCCTTTTTATTTAAGTTCATCCTACTAAAGAAATTGAAGCATTCTTATCAGCCAACAAAGGTTAAAATCCAATGTAACTAACTTGCATAATAACATTTAGCTCTAAAACAATTTTCAACAAAACTTTTTAGTCGTTTATTGTTGTATTTATTGGGTTCTAAACAACTGTATTTCTCCTATCTTCATTTCAAATAATTACTGGTGAATTTAGTTCTTCAACTCGATCAACTGATGGACAAGAAAAACAAAAGAAATCTTGTAATTTCAAAGACAACTAAGAATAAATTAGCAGCTAAGAAATCAGAAATATCCGAAGATTAAAATGGATTGGTTAAAAACTCTGTCCGAGAAAAGAAACGAAATACTAAATCTGCAAATAGCAAAGGTAACAATCAAGACTAAGACATTCTTTCTAGGCTCAAAAATAAATAGCCAAAAACACAGCACACTGAAAATAAGCAATAACCTTTAGAGTTGCTCTGTAACGATCATATGTCTCCTATTAAAGATTCAGATATCGATAATAATTTGCCAGAGTTAAGTGAGTCAGAGAAATAACTATTGGAGGAAATAGAAGAAATGAATTTAAAAAGAAAGAAGACAGCTGAAATATTAAAGATTGAAAGAGACACTTTTAGATAATAGTACTTACAGACTGGGGAGTATAATCCATTTCCTCTAGATGATAGCTTTGATTTAATAGGGGAACAGTAATGGCAGCACAAGCAACAAGAAGAATAGCTAGAATAATAAGAAATTCACTTTCAAGGTTAGCATGATAAAGAGAATGACTAAAGAATAAACGAAGAGAGAGATACAACTGAGCTTAATATATCAGAATAAACTATTTCCAATGATGAAAGTGAAGAAGAGTGAGCTTTTTCAAAATATTGCTTTGCCAATGAAAACCTATTTGTTTAATGTAAAATATGATAAATCTGTAAAGATATTCTTGAAGAATTAAGAAAAAATTGTTTAAAATAAACATATCGGTATTCCCTTTTATTAAGATGCTTTTGGGATAACTCTTAGAAAGAGAAAGAAAGATAAAATAAGAAAGATCAAAAAAGCTTAGGTTTGTTCTAAACAAAACTAATAAGGGGATAGGAGTCAAAAGAGATTTAATTAGAAAAATATTGCAAAAAGACAAAGAGAGAGAGAGATCAACACACTCACAAAATGGCAAAGGGACAATCTATCGGCCTTAATAAAGGTTTTATCACCACTCAATTGGACAAGAAATTACAAAAGACTTCCATCGTCAAGCGCAAAGGTGCTCACGGAAAGAGAATTGCTCTTGTTAGATAAGTCATCAGAGAAGTTACCGGTTTCGCTCCTTACGAGAAAAGAATCATCGAGCTTATCAAGGCTGGTTCTGCCAAGGACTCTAAGAAGGCCACTAAAATTGCCAGAAAGAGACTCGGAACTCACAGAAGAGCTAAGGGCAAGAAAGCTCTTCTCGAGGAAGCCGTCAGAGCTCAAAGAAAGAAATGATCTGGATTTTGAATTATTCAAACAGTTCGAAAACAACTTTTTGATCTGCTAATATTCATACTCTCATACGTATACGTTTGTAACTATGCTTTGCGCTAACTGCAAACGTTTCGTCTGTCATTCTCTTATTTAAAATATATTTATCCGCTCAAGATATCCTAATTATAATTGAATAACCAATGTTGCTAGAAAATAATACAATGTTTGAATTTGAACTGTTGAGAGTGAGGCGAAGTACAACTTTTATTGGTATTGTTTGGAAACTTGTGTTTTTTTTTCAGGAGAGACAGGTTTAGTTTGTCTTTTTATAACAACATTAGAGTGAATGTTACTGAGTTGAACAAACAAAAAGACAATAAGAATGAGTGTGAAAAGAATTACAATTATAGATTCTCTACACAACTAATGTTATTGAAATTATTAATAGAAAATGAAATTGGAAAAATAAGAAGAATATTCAATGAAAAATTAAACAAAAATAATGTTTGTGAATGCTGCCTTATTGTTATATTAATAATCTATATTTAGTGGTGAGTGATTTTTAATCTGCTTTCCGAAGAATCTACGAGCCTAGTATTAACTCATATGGAAGGAGATTTCGAGGAAGAACCTGAAGGCAGTCCAAATGAGGAGAGTGGCTCAAATCTAAATGAAGAATCTTTCATTGATAACACTGAACAGCAAGAAGGCGATTCTTAACGAAATGGACTGCCGAATTAGTCTAAGCAACTTAAACGAATATTCTTATTCCCTATTGACAATCATTGGAGCGCGCAGTAATAGATACTAGTTGGATTTGGACTTCTTTTTATCTTTGTGCTGATTGCTGTGTTCGGAATGATTCTTGGAAACATGTTCATTGCGACGTATCTGATTGAATACAGTGCAAAATTAGAAACTGAAGAAAATATCCTTTTAGTGCTTGAGAACTCTGTGAATGTCTGTCTCAATTTGTTCACTGATATTTTCTTTAGTACTTCAGTTCAGCTGGGAGTCATCTCGAGAATATTCGCTGCATCCTTAGGAGGGACAAATGAACTCTATGAAAATGGGATGTTCCCTCTCAAAGGGAAGAACAAATACATATCAATCCATTAAAGTCTGCCTTCTCAAACAGATGAAGACAAAGAATTATCCAATAAATATTATTCAGGTGTTCCTGTATCCTTGGACTACATTTCCTACTTTTCATTCAACGATTAGAGTAATTTCGCTAACGTTGATGCAATCGGAATGACATACGTAAAAGCTGCAGATGTTCTGGTGTATTTTCTTAAGAGTCTTATCTATTTCAAGAGCGCTTTATCAAGGATACAAGTAAGACACAAAAGTTTAGTTTCAAACTTAACCAACAAATAACTTTCATTCTTTTCAAATAATGCAACAGTAAATCTACATCCATTTTGAAGGTCATGTAGATGTATTCTATCCTGGAGGCGCATGCGCGAATCTCCTATCCTTAGAAGGGACTGGAACTCCTTTCTAGCTTTCAAGTAGAGATTGGTACAAAGTTGCAGTAGACGATTATGCGACAACCAAAGTGATAAGATATTTAGTAACAGGTCCTTATATAGATTTGAACACTAATTTGCCGTGCATCACAATTTCCCAAGTGATTTTAAATTCTGCTTCAGTGGTTATTGGTGTTATTGCAGTTGATATTCTCACCAGCTAATTGCAAGCTGCAATTCCTACTTAAAGCCTGTATGAAAGTGGCATATTTTTTTTTGCAAGCAGAAAAACAGGAATGGTTCTCAACGATCCAATGGAAATACATAAAAACAACCCATATGATGTTTCGATTGGAGCCTACTACGTGAACTCCACTGCTACCACCGGATTTACTTTGAGCAGTTGGTAAGTATGGCTATTGGAAGAGGGGGAGGGGGAGAGGGAAAATGGTTACAATTACAAATTTAGATATTTGGAATATCTTTACTGAAGTTAAATTTGGTTATGATTTTTGGGAACTAGGAATTTGATTAACAACTCAACTTACAAGCCGGGCAATTTTTTTGAAGTTTACAATCTGCTGACAGAGGGCACAATGATAGTCTTCAGGCTCTTTACACAGATAGAAAGTTCGGATTCTTAATTTGTAATCTTCGCTGCTGTCCCAAGATCAGAATGCTACTATGAATATGACCAGATTAGCAGTTAATTATCATCAGAATTTCAACTCTAACAATATCTTTTTCTTATCGTCGAGAGCTCATTCTCAATAGCTTCATTTATCTTAACTTATTACTTCGCTTCTCGAATTGTTTCGCCTCTTAAAGAGCTAGCTGCCAGTTCTAAACAACTCACAAATTAAGATAAAGATAAAAAGAGAGTCACAACAATTGCATCAATAGGTTCTCAAAAAAAGAAAACTTTAGAGGAAATTTAAACTAGTGACGAAGACATTGATGTACTCATACATTCGTTTAGGAAACTAGTCAAAGATCTCACAGGATTCAAAAAAGGTACCAGAAAAGAAGGTCCGAATCTGGAAGATCGCATTGAATATCCTTAGAAAGAGGAAGAACAAGTGGAGTTGTTTTACTAACATCTTGAATTCCTTTAGGATTTAGTTTAGTTTTAAAATCGATTGGAAGTCTACGCTTATGATTTTATGAATCTAGGAGATATCCTTAGAGCTAATAATATCGTTGACAGTCTTGGTGAAGAAGGAGACAGACACTCACTCGCATAGGGGCTTACAAAGGCGCATGGAGAAGGCTAAAGATTTTAAGAAAGCGCAAAAGGATCATAACCAGATAGAGATTTCAGGAATGAAGAAACAAGAAACACTGGATTCAGAGAAGATCGAAAGGCTTCGGATTCCTACAGCTTTAATGCTGATTTAAAAATGGAGTTTAATGATATTATAGACTTTAAGGTGGAATAATAATAGAACAACATGAATGGAAACGAGGATAAAAATGAAGAAGAAAGAAGAAGTAATGAAAATACTGATTAGCCCAAGACTAGAGAAGATGAAGATTCCCAAGCTAGAGGGAAATATCATGAAGAAGAAGGAGATGGCAGTAGACTGAAAATTGAGCTGCGAGATGTGTTGTATTTGCAGATTGTCATCCATAATCTGTATTGCATCTTTGAAGAGACCCTTCGCAAAACGAAGAAACTTTTACTGAAGAAAGCGGACAGGTAACTTTATATGATTCTTTAAAACTTCTTCTTCTAGCTTAGTTTGTGCTACAAGCATGTAGACATAATTGATATGCGTGAGCCGCTGCCTCTTGATTCGGAAAGTGATGAGAATCTATCTGAAAAAGCTTCGCCTGTTTAACGATATGGATAAATATACAAACCTGATTAATCCTAGGGGATTCTTCTTGAGTTGATACTTTCCTTTCATGATTTGAAAAATGTGTCCTTGCAAAAAGAAGGTAGAGTAAATCTTCGTAAAGTTAAATTATTTCATAAGATTCTACCTCATGAGAAGTTAGATTGAATTGCACATACTGATGAGACCAGACTTGTGAGTTTCTTTGTGCGATTCTTATTTTTTTCAAATTAGTAATGTAATTGGCATCAAGAGAATATTGGGTAAATTCATTAAAAAAAAGTTAAATTCTTCTAGAAAAGTGAACTCAAATATGCTCCTTTTTGTTCACTCTTTCATTCATATTTACATGTAGTTATTTCCTCATTTGATTCATCAGAAAAAAAAGTTAAAAAGAATTGTCCTATGAAGTTGGGTAGAATAATAAACAAAATACTGGTTGAAATCAACAGCAACAACAAAAGATAATCAAAAGGAGAAAAAAGAATCTTGTAATGCGGTAAAATAATAATATCTTTCCAACGATAGACAGCGCAAAGTCAGCTTCGATGTTTAAAACTAGAACACAATATGATGAACCTAGTTTCAAAATGAGATTATCCTAAAATGAGATATATCTGCCATAGACTAAGAAGTCATTTTCCAAAGATAGTCTTGGAGCGATGTAATCAATGGTACATATTTTCAAAAGAAAACTAAGTTCCATTCTGTGAGTTTAATGACTGCTATTTTTGTTCTGCAGACTTCGAAGAATTTCATCAAAGAGTTCTCAAGCAAGCTAGAAAAACATCAATATGATATTGAAAAGCGTGATTAATTCATAAAAGAACTTGAGATAACGCTCAATAAGATAAGGACAGAGTATGTCTATGAAAAATAGATTTCTGACGATAAATCGAGACAACTTAGGGAGAGTGTGGAATCATTCGATAAGCTCAATAATAAGCTAAAATCAAATCAACTTAAGTTAATAAAATAGATAGAGGATAGGAGGATAAGCAAATATTTCATTTTTGATAGCAATTTTGAACTAAAAAGAGAGGAAGTTTAACAGTTACAAAGGGAGATAATAATAAAAAATTTAACTCAAAACGATCATAACTTTCACTATCATTTCAAAGTGATAGTTGTAATAAGAAGAATGTTTTGAATGCTTGATTTTAGAATGGAGGAGTTGATCTCGAAAGTGCAATTCTATGAAAAAGAGATCTCAAAAATCAAAGAGGGAGACTAATAATTGATTTTATTATCCAAGAATAGTGAAGAGAAATCAGCCAAGAGAGTCGAAGAACTCGAAAAATAGCTGAAAGATCTAGAAACATCTAAGAGTCAATCATCCGTCAGACAAGAACAAGAACTAAATCGTAAACTACAAGATTCAATTGCAGCAGAAGCAGCTATAAAAGTAAGAGGGGAATTCTAAACTGAATTTGATTTTTTTGTTTCATTGTATGAATAAAGTTAGAGTTAGAAGGTAAAATAGAGGAGTTGAAGAAGGCAAATGAACAAATATGGAGATACGAAGAAGAAAAGCAATTAGTTGAACATAATATATAGCATTTAAGAAGGTCTTCCACCGCGAAACTGCAGGAGCTGGAGTCTAAGAGCAAAGACTTAGAGGTAGCCATTCCATTTTTTTTAATGTTGTGACTAGCTTATTTTTTTGTTAACGCTTTCAAATTGACAGTCAATGCAAGCTAAGACTCTGAATTAGCTTAAAGAAGATAACATCAAGATAAGTGAAGATTTCAAGGCGCTTAAATAGCAGAATGATGAACTTAACTTTGCTAAAGTTGAATCAGCTGCTGAGATTTAGAAACTCACTAAAACTAATCAAACTTTATCTGTACTTACTAATTGAATAACAAAGAACTAAAATAATATAAATAATTCTAAATAACATAATCTTTCATTTTAAACAGGAGAACGTGTAGCAAATGAAGAATGAAAATGAGAGTCTCTCGTAGTAACTCATAGCCTCGAAATAATAAATAACTTCGTTGGAGGGAATCTTAACTCAAAAAAATGAAAAAATGACTAACATGCTTAAGGAACTTGAAAACACAAGAAACAAATAGAATACAACTGACAAGAGTGCCGCTGAAAACAAATAATAATTATCGACTCTGCAGAAAAAATATGATGACTCAACTTAATCTTTAACTACGCTCTAAACCTAGCTCTCGACGATATCGAAATGCTCCCGAAAACTGGAAGAAGCCGAGAAAGAAATTACGAAAAGTCTCAAGTGCAACTTCTGCGATTAATTCATTAAAGATCCCATCACAATCATTCCCTGCGGACATTCGTTTTGCCTTAATTGTAAAAAGGCGTATGCAAAAGATTGCATTCGATGTGGCCCCAAAGTCAAAGTCGAAGCTATGTATCGAAATGAGCTTCTAGACGATATTATTGGAATGGTTAAAATCATGTAGAGTCTGCAATAAGCATTAAAAGCTTGAAATTCTATGGAATTATCAATGCTCATTAGTAAGGGAAAATAAAATTTTTCATACTTTTTCTCTTGAACTGTATTAAAAAGTTACAGAGTTACTTATACATATTAAAAAGTGTTAGTAAAAAATTAATTAATTAAAAAGTTGCACCTTGAGAAAATTGCATTAATGTATTAACTATTGGTGGGTGTTATTGATTTGCTTGTTTGTTTGGGTAAATATTTTATCAATTTGAATTAGAAAGACATTCGCTACAAATTCGAAAAAAAAACTAAGAAAGATTGTCCAACGCAGTGATGCTGAAAGTGAATGCAGTTGGAGGAGAATTAGATTTCGTTTAGAATCTTGGGAAAGTAAGATAAGCATTGGTGCAAGTTTAAAATCGTATTTAACGAACCACTCCTAGAGTTAACACGCCTCCAAAGCCATAGAAGATTGATAAAAGTATTCAAACATTGGTAGAGAATGTAGCTGTTAAAATTGCTGAGATTCCTCAAATCGTGAAACAACAATCAAATAGTGTTCATTTGCAGCAGCCAATGTCGGTTGTTGAGAGATTGGAGTTGAAGTTCTTAAAGTAGACAATTACTCAATACAACGAAGACACCTATATATTATACAATAACTTTATGGATAGTCTCAAAGTGATTGAAGTTCTCAAAAAGAAGATTGAAGATTAGAATACGATTATTCATTCTTCCTATGATCAGGTTAAGATTGAATACATGAAACTGTCTCATTCGCACAATGCAAAACTAGTAAGAAAACTGGCTTTGTTGGCAATAGAAGTAGCTGTTTTGTTTTTAACAGGAAGAAATAAAAAATCTCGAGAAAATTGCATTTCATTGGAAGAGAAATTTTGAAATCTTAAAGGAGAGCGTGAAACAAAGTGCTGAGGAAGATATCCTAAGGGAAGCAGAGAATGAAAGAATCATTCAGGAACTTACATCATAAAACAAAAGTTTGAGAGAAATGATGAGCATTTCATTTAACGAAGAGATATTGAAGAAGGTGCAGACAAAAATTGAAGAAGCAGAGAGTGATTTTTATAATAATCAATGTTCGAAGAACCCACAGCCGTCAGATGTGGAGATAAAATTCTTGACTTCGAACAATAAGGGCATGCAGAAGGGATTCAAAAAATTTGGAGTGACTGAGAAATCATTCGCTAATGGAGATCAGGCGAGTTTAGAAAGTAAGGTTTAAAAGGGAGAATATTAGATTGAAAGAATTAGTTTATGCTTGAAGGGATAATCGAAATTGAAAGAGTATTTGAGACGAACAATATGCTAAGATCATTAATAATTATGTTTCTTCAATTTTGCAGAAAAGAAGCTACTGGCTAGAGGAAGTGATTCAGCAAATATGCTCACTTAGAAATAGAG
>Ga0302271_10002945_pt1 | contig 14860 bp, 11 predicted proteins | sample III_Bog_N1_1_FD_198767 | JGI IMG/M metagenome (GOLD analysis project Ga0302271, IMG submission 198767) | Peat permafrost microbial communities from Stordalen Mire near Abisko, Sweden - III_Bog_N1_1 | ecosystem: Environmental > Terrestrial > Soil > Wetlands > Peat | place: Sweden: Abisko... | reverse complement strand
CGCAGCTTTAATTCGCGTGCAAGGATCACTCGTTTCACTCCCATATCGCGCCAGAACTCACAGGTAATCCAATTTAACGCATTGGACTGCACCGACAAATGAATTGTAGTCTCTGGGAATTCTTTATGCACCCAACGGATCATGCCGGGGTCAGCCATGATCAACGCATCGGGATTATGCGAAATAATTTCAGTGAGTGCATTTTGCATCGCCCCGATTTTTGCATTGTGTGGAAACAGGTTTGAAGCTACGAAGAATTTCTTATGCAACGCGTGAGCTTCGCGAATGCCATCGCCAAGATCTGCAATGGTTTTGAAACCATTCTCACGACCGCGTAGCGAAAAGGCTGGCTGCCCAGCATACACGGCATCTGCACCATAAGCAAAGGCAATGCGCATGCGTTCAAGATCACCAGCAGGGGCTAAAAGTTCAGGGATTGAAATCATAAGTGCAAAAGTAGTTTTGTACTTTTTATTCATGTGGAGTTGTTCGATAAAACGCTCGATTTGTTTCATGGGATGCCTGTTCGTATGGACATGGGCTGAGCCTGTTGAGACGAGTGTTGAGCCTGTACGAACAAAGGCCGAACCTGTGTGGAAGCTTGTGTATGATGAGCCCAACCTCAAGGTGTATAACACTCCAGGCGCTGATGAATCGCAACTCGCACATATCAAAGGGCAGATGCACGATTCGATTCCGGTAGAAATTGCAGCGCAGGTTCTACTTGATGTAAACGGCTACAAGAGCTGGTTAGAAGAGCTTAAAGAGTCACATGTAGTCTCGAGAATTTCTGAAGATGATTTTATTCTCTATTCGCGCTTTCAGATGCAATGGCCTTTTCAAGATCGCGATGTGTACATACATATCACCATCACACGAGATTACGCGCACGGAATTTTTACCGGGCATATTGAAAAAATTGCTGGCGATGCATACCCCATAATCCCAGGCGTAGTAAGGCTTCCCATTATGGAAGCCAAAATAAAAGTCTGCTATGTTAATCGCCAAATCACCGAAGGCGAGTTTATTGAAACCACCGATGTCGGCGGTGTATTCCCAAAGTTCATCAAGGAATACATGAATAAACAAGTCCCGCACGAGGTGTTGGCAAACTTGCGCAAAGCCTGCCGCAACCCTAAGATTCGCGCGGCTGCAAGCCAATCAGCCATGGCGCAAATCATCACCAAGGCTATTGCCGACGGAACGCTTACGCCATAGAGACGCTTCTTTATTTTCTTCGCCCATCATCACGTTTTACTTGTCTTTCCTGCTTGGCTGGAATCCCACCATGGTATGAGATGGTGGCCAAGCCAACACGAAAGGTTGCTATCGTGATTCGAAGGTTTGCGCCCATGCTGCATATACACTTGCAACGACTTGTCTCTCTCATTCTGAAAGGACAGTCCAATTTGCACTAGATTCTCGCTCGCATCTACACCATGTTTGAATGTTCTTATATACTTTAAGAGCATGAAAATTCTTTGCTTAGATGACTCTGGATTGTTCCGCAGAACCATGCGGAAACAGTTGCAAGTACTGGGATTCTGGGACTTTGTAGAATGTGAAACGGCGGCTAAAGCTGCATCAGATCTTGAAGTAGATGCAAGCATCGGTCTGGTCATTTCTGACTTTCATATTGCTTCAGGATCTGGGCTTGAATTTTTGCATTGGATTCGCACCAGTAGCAATGAGCGCATTAGCTCTGTTCCCTTCATTTTAGTCACCGGAGATACAGATCGGAGCACCGTATTTGCATGCGCTCAATATGGAGTGCAAGGCATTTTGCAAAAGCCTCTAGGGCTTGAGGCTTTATCTGCAAAGCTTAAACTTGTGTTGGGAGCCTCGATGCCAGTTCTAGAGCATGCGTAATTTGCTTAGGAACGTTTTGTGCATGATGGGTAGCGAGAATTAAGGTTGATTCGCTTTGGCTTAAATGCCAGTCAATAAAGTTCCAAAGGCGTGTGCGCCCATGTGCATCAAGCCCTTGATCGGGTTCATCAAGAATTAAAAGTTGTGGATGGCGAACCACTGCTCGTGCAACAAGTGCGAGTCTTTGGGTAGAATAACTCGCCTCCATAAATCGACAGTTCATATCCATATTGAGAATTTGCAAGGCTTGCTCAGCCGCTAATTTTTGTTCCCACAGAACTTCACCATAGGGTGTGCGTGGATCTAAGAAGCCTGTACACACAAGTTCGAAAAGTGTGAGATTTTGTGTCCATTGATGGTGCAACTCGGGTGAGCAAAAACCAATATGTTTTTTGTGTTCCCACACATTTAGTCCCTTGCCAGGAACTTGACCCAGTAGGGTTACTTTATTGCGATAAATTTGCGGGTGATCTGCAGTCAAGAATGAAAGTACAGTGCTCTTCCCAGATCCATTGGCACCAGTAAGCAACCAATGTTCCCCTTTATGGATTACCCAGTTCAGTCGATCTAGAATTACCGCTTCGCCGTAGCGCACATTGATTGCATCTAAACGAACAAGCTCTTTGCCTGCGCCTACTGAGCTACCGGCAAACCTTCTTTGATGCAGATAATCCGGTGCATCTGCTTCATACTCGCTTTCTGCGATTCCTAAAATAATATGACAACCGCTATCGCTAATTTGTTTCAGTGATTGCAGCATCGACTTTCGGTGGGCTGGATCTAAGCCGCCTAATGGATCATCTAAAACAATGTTCTTGCAACCCTGCATGTAAGCTCGTGCAACTAAAATGCGGCGTAGTTCACCATTGGAAAGACTAATGATCTTTCGTGTCAATAATTCATTGCTGAGATCAAAAAATACTTTTGCTTGCTCTAATAATTCTGCATGGGTATCTGGTAGCGGCTCGTGTTCAACGCGTAGATCAGATTGCAGCATAAAGTGCTTGCAGAGCAATAGGTCCCGAACCTTGGGAGAATCAGGTTCTTCTAGGCTAACAAGTCGTTCTTGCCAAAATTGTGCAAACGTTCTTTGCACACGAATCTGCAATGAAGAGTCGACCAAGGGGGCGTGCAAGGCATATGGGGAAAGGAGCTTGGCTCTTTGGGCCGCATCAACTTCAATGATGATTTGTATCGACATTTTTCAACGATACATATCCAAAACAGTGAATATAAAGGGCTTACCTAAAAATCTTTAAATCAAAGGATCATAACTCGGGCTCTCTCGCTATACTTGTATGATAATATATGAGTATGTCGTCCATGGAAATCCGGGGAACTTGTCCGGTTACTGGTTTGCCGATCTTCTCCAAGCCGGAGTGGACGGACGTTCAGTTGTCTCCCGTGGTGCGCATGAGTTTTCGCATTGTCGGCACAAGTATTCTTGATATTTTGACCTCGGGTGAGCGAAGTCTTGCTTCGCAAGAGCCGTATATGGCTTTGCGCGATCGTGTGATTAGTGAAGCTTTTCCTAACAACCGTCCTTACGTTGAGCTTGTAGATCTAGCTGGTTTAACGGGAATTCCACCTTCAGCAGTTCGCGAGAAACACACGGCTCATGTTACCTCAAAGGCTTATCGCAACTGCGTGGGTTGCTATGTCTATAATGGCAGCATGATTGTACGTTCGATTTATCGAATTGGAATTGTAATGCAGGGGCGCAAGTTAACGTATCCGTTACTACTTCTAAAAAATTACGAAGAAGCTGCGCGACTTGCAGCCAAAGCTCTTGGAGACCTTGGTGGTGTTGGCTTACAGACCATGCCTTTACAACTGCATGAGTTTGAATTTAAGCCGGAGTGGACGTTCAAGACAGATGATCAGCTAGGAAAGATTCAATTTGCAATAGCACGCGGGAAAATTTTATTAATGCGCCAGCAAGGTATTCTCAAAGACCTCGGAACGGTGGCGCGTTTAAATAGCGTCCTTGAAAACGTGTTTGCAGAAGGATTGATTCGTGGGCCGACCTATTACCGTGTGGGTGATTATTCTGAATTGAAGTATGCGAGCATGGCTGTGCGTAAACGCTATGCGCAAGACACGGTCTTATTGCACGATAAGTTTTCTATGCATATTCGCAAGACTTTTATTGTGGGTGCCGCGATGTGGGTTCGTGCAAGCCTCATTTTTATTAGTCGAATTATCAGCCTGAATGCAACGTATTTGAGTACCATCGAAAATGCATTTTCAATGGTTGACTTGAACGAAGATTATCAATACGACCTGCAACGAGAAAGCAATCAAAAGAATAGCGATCAGACTTCTGTTGTAGTTAAAAAATCAGATCTTACCGAATTAGTGCGCATGCTGGGCACGCTTGCTTGGGATAGTGTTGAAGAAGACAAAGAACATTTTCCAGAAGGTCATCCACTCAGTGAAGCTTCAGAAGCATTTCGCTTAGTGAAAGAGGATTATCGTTCTGTACTTATGCGACATCAAGATGCAGAGCAGAAAGCAAAAGCTGCCAGCAAAACGAAGTCGGAATTCTTAGCCAATATGAGTCATGAGATTCGCACTCCTATGAATGGTGTGCTAGGCATGATCAATCTGCTGCTTGAATCGGAACTTTCTAACGAGCAAAAAAGCCAAGCAGAAATTGTTCGTCGCAGCGCTGAAAATATGCTGACCTTGATCAACGATATTCTCGACTTCTCGAAAGTGGAAGCCGGCAAACTAGAGCTTGAATTGACACCTTTTGACATGCCTGCGCTGTTGAGTGAATTTAATATGTTGATGGACGCGAGGGCGAGGGCAAAGGGGATTCTTTATCAATGTTCCAATGACTTGCGCATACCAACGGCTGTGCAAGGGGATCCCGTTCGTTTAAGGCAGGTGCTCACAAATCTAGTTGGCAATGCCGTCAAGTTTACCGAACGAGGTAGCGTGTCGTTGCATGTTGATCTTATCGAGTCAACAGCAAGTGAAGCGTTTCTTCGCTTCAGCATTATTGATACCGGTGTAGGAATTCCACCTGAAAAAGTTCAGGTCATTTTTGAGAGTTTCACCCAGGCAGAAGCCTCGACAACACGTCGCTTTGGTGGATCTGGTTTAGGGCTTGCGATTGCTCGTCAGTTGGTGCAATTGATGGGTGGTGAGATCGTAGTGAATAGCCAAGTCAATGTAGGAAGCGAATTTTGGTTTGCCCTTCGCTTTGCCGTGGTCTCTGTGGACATGCTGCAGATGCCTCTTTCGAGTGTCAAATTAGTCAGCTTACAGACGATGCAGCTACTTAAAGCGCGAGTACTGATTGTTGAGGATAATATTATCAATCAAAAAGTTGCGAAAGGGATTTTGCAAAAGTTTGGTTGCACTTGCGATATCGTGGTGAATGGCAAAGAAGCCGTCGATATTCTTGCAAAAGAAAAATATGACATTGTGCTTATGGATTGCCAAATGCCTGTGATGGATGGGTATGAAGCAACACGGATAATTCGAGATCCAAAGTCAGATGTTTTGAATCACACCATTCCTATTGTGGCTATGACCGCCAATGCTTTAGTTGGCGATCGCGAAAAGGTGCTTGATGTGGGAATGAATGATTTTGTAACGAAGCCTGTGTCGATGCAAAAGATGCGCGAGGCTCTGGAACGCTGGATTCCAGAGTAAGATATTCTTACCGCAGACTCTTTAGCTTGCCTGCGCCTGTGCACAGAATCGCTTCGGACTTCACTTTGGTGATTTCATCCGCGGTAAAACTATAGTTGCTCGTTGGGTCGAATGCTGAACCATTCGTTACAATCGTTCCTGAGTTTGTGGTGAGATTATTGATGGCTACCAATTCGCCATCTTTCGTGGACTTGTAACGCAGTAGCGTAGGCTGTTGCACATTTTCAAAAACATTTGATTCTACCACGACCTTTGCATACATGGCTGAATTGATCGCAAAGATATCCATGGAGTCATAGTAGTTGTTAAAAACATGCACTGTGCCAAAACGAATTCTTGGGCTTGCGGCTTCTACATGATCCAACCAATTATGATGGAACGTAATGCGCAAATGCAAGGAATCCTGCATGCCGTTGGTATCGGAATTTCCAAACTCACCCATATCTTTTTGATTCATGAAATGATTCCAAGAGACGGTGACATAATCTGAGCCTCGCTTAATTACAAACTGATCTGTTGCCATGGTGGTAAATGTATTGTGATCGATCCAAACATATTTCGCGCTGTCTTCAACCGTAATTGCATGTAAGCTTGATGCTCTGTGGAAATTCAAATTGCGAATCACAATGTTTGAATCTCCAACGACGTGTAAGCCAAGACTATCAAGGCCTGATGAGTCACCAATGCCGACTACCGTTGTGTTGGATTTGATGGTGACATCGCCACCGGTTCCGCGAATAAGTCCTTGAATGCGAACTACGTGAACGGACTTATTAGAGAGAGCTTTTGCCAAGCTTGCCGAGTCTTGAACCGTTGCGGTATCGCCACCCGCTCCGCCTACAGATGCAGACGCTTTCCGCCCCACGTTGAAAAATCCAACAGGGATCGCGACGCTTGCTTCATAATCGGGAACCAGAATATATTCAGCGCTTGTGACCTGGAATGTTTTGCGTACCAAGGGAATTGCTACCACAGAACCCTTAGGCACGCACATGAGCTGATCATAGCTTCCTGCAGGAACCTTGTCGATGATGAGATATCCTTGAGTGAGATCGCTGCTTATGATCACATGCTCCATATCTGTGCCAGGCAGATAAAAGCGATCGCCCATACTGAAACTAAAATCGGTGATTTGAATTTTAATCGATCCAACCGCAGTAACAGGAACCGTCGGCACTTGAACCACCTTCGAAGAGGCGACAGAGATAAGATCAACAGTAGCAGCCTTTGAACTATCGGACACTCGGACAACCAAGCGGTAATCGCCCGCAGGGACACTATCAAACTGGTACTTGCCTGCAGAGTCTGTAACCCCAAGCATCAAGTGAGCCGTGGCTGCAGGGTCGTGGTCAACTTGGATCAAGGTTGCGCTTGCATTGGCAACAACATTTCCCAATGAGTCCGTAATGATGCCTGCAACAGTGCCATTGGTGGTAACCGAGGCTGAGCCTGCGGTCTGGGTTTTCCCACAGGAAACTAGCGCGAGTAAGCATGCGCAGAGAGTGAGTAGCTTATTCATGATTTGACCCCCTTGGTCTTGGACATGGGGAATAACTGCATGTTCAAATGATACACACAATCTGCAGGATTTGATTCTTGAACGACTTTCAAAACAGACTTTCTGAATTCGCGTGCAAGTTCTCTGATTTTTTCAAGATCCTTTCCAGCAATGCTCATGGTTAAGGTGGAAAAATCACGCAGTGCGCGTGGGTGGTGTTCGAGGGAATGCAAAGCAAGTTTTAGCGTGTTCTCTTGAAAGGTGTGAACCGCATAGGAACGCCATTCTTCACCCGAAGTAATCATGTTGTGAGTTTGAACCACACGACCATCGGGCCTTTGCTGCACAAGGCCTAAGCGAGTAAGTAGTTCAATGCTTTCCTTGGCTTGGCTTGGGGTGATTATGGGGTCTAGTTGGCGAGCTAGAGATTCGTAATCCGAACGAAATTCATAGCAATCCATCAAGTTATAGATTGCGGTGTGTTGCCATTTGCGATAGAACTCAAACTGCTGTGGCTCAAGGATTCTAGCTTCGGGCGCAGCGAGTAACATCATGCGTTCAAAGAAGAGGCGTGCTTTTGAATCTGTTTTGGCTTTGTTGAATAGAACGAGGGCCTTAAAATAATCAGCCCTGCGTCCATCAAAATCCAAGTAAGAAACAAGGCGTTCAACAGCGGGAGTAGAGAGGTGGCGTTTGCCTTGAAAAACGCGAACCAAGTTTCCTTGGTCTACGCCGATCTTGTCCGCAAAATATCGCAGCGAGAACCACTCCTTCTCGGCTTTTTTTGCAGAGAGGAAATCGTCCAAAAAGGAATGGTAGCTGTGATATTCGAACAAGTCTTTCATAGTGTTCTAAGGGTTGAAGATGGTGTGAGTCAAGCGCCCTAACAAATCGTACTGGTGCTGCGAGCTTCCGCTTTGAATCGCTAGCGGGCGATTGCGAATTACGGTGGTTGCCGAGGAACTCGTTGCAGTAGAAGAGCTAGAGCCAGTTGATGTTACAGCAGAGGAGCTCGAAGTGGCGGCAACGACGGTGATGATTCCGGACTTGGTGACATCGCTAGAACCACCAACCGAAGTGATGACATAGGTATATGCGCCTGGATCTGCAGTTACTGTGCCTGTGAACGTAATCGTGAATGCGACCGGATCAATGGTTGTCACTACACCCGTTGGCACGCCTTGAATGGTAACCGTAATTGCATTTGTCCATGAGAAGTAGAAGTCAATAATGCTTGAACCCTGCGTCACGGTTTGTGTTGAGCCACCGGTGCCATGCTTAGTGAACACTGGAGCCGCAGTCGCAGATGAAGAACTAGATGAGACAGAGCTGGAAGAAGTGCTAACAGAAGAACTGACTACAACACTGCTAGATGATACTGAGCTCGAGGAAACTCCTGTTAAGCAATTCGATGCACGTACGTCGCACAAGGTTGCACCTGCGCCAAGAGTTCCCTGCACTGCAGCTTGAACTTGTGCTGCAGGAAGGATAGTTAGGTTGGTATAGTAGGTGGCACGTGCGAAAGAAGCCGTGCTCGTCCCTGCTGCTGTTCCCGAAGTGCCCGACAAAAGATTGTCCTTTACAGTTACGGTTTGACCGGTCTCACCAGAATAAATATCAACCGGGTCTTTTGTGCCAATGAATGCATTCGCTTCAACAAGGATGCTTGCATTTAGGCCGGCGCGTACTGCATAATTGTTGCCAGCACTTGTCACTAAATTATTCACGACATCGATCTTGCCATAACGGACGCGAGGCATGCGCTCGGTTACGCCATCGGCCCACCAGTTGTACTGCATAGTGACTTGGTAATAATCAGCATTGGCAGCGTCGGTTGTCCCGCAGATAAGGCTGCTGAAGCGGTGTGCGCCCTTTGCGCCTGCAGCAACAGAGTTTGAAGTATAGTGGAACTTTGTCCATGAAACGGTGATGTTGTTAGATGTGTTTACAATGTCTAGGTTGCCATCTTGGCCGTCGTAAATGTCGCAATGGTCAATCCAAACATTTGTCGAATTTTGGATCGTCATTGCATCTTGACCGTCCACATCTACAGCGCCAGGGCCTTGAATCGTCATGTTGCGTACGATGACGTTCGATACGCCCTTGATCAAAATGCGGCCAATCAGCTTTGAGCCTGGCAAACCAAAAATTGTTTTATCGCCTTTAACAGTAATCACAGACATATTGCCACCACTTGCATCGGTTGTGCCAGTGACATCGGTGCCCATAGTGCCAGAAACGTAGATGATATAAGGAGAGGTCGAGCTTGCGTAGGTCTGGAAGTCTGCAATCGTAGATACTACAACCACTGTTCCACCCGTACCACCTGTAGTACCACCATTCAGTGAGGCAAATCCAACGGGCTGATCGCTAATCGTCACTGCACTAGCAAAGCTCAATGCTCCTGCTAACCCAATCAAACAGATACAGCGTACGGCGTTTCTTATAAGCATGTCATTCTCCTTATTGTTGTTCTAAGGGGAAAGTACTCGAAACCATGAAGCGCCCCGACTTTAACAGCACTGATGACATCGCTATTGGATAATCTAGCCTATTATTTGGCATTTTCGCATTTAAAGGAACAAAGCTTTGACATCACTTGAAAGTCAAAAACCCCCAGCCGTGTTTGGCTAGGGATTCTTGTGAGACGCGAACGAAATCAAGGGCGGAGGTGATGTCGTGAATACACCTTCAAGAAACGCGATGTTGCTTCTATGTCCATCGGTGAATATTGAGTTGGCTACATTTGCCAATATGTCTGAAAAAACATCTTTGACCATTGCTGCACCCGCCACGCCCCTTGGTATCTCTGCGCTCGCGGTCATTCGCGTTTCTGGCTCAGAAGTTTGCAATGTGGTTAGCGCGTTGTTTGCGCGGACTTGGGAATCGCTCCCTATGCGTGGCATGGTGCATGCACAAGCAAAAGATCCTGAGACTTTTGAACTCATCGATGACTTGTTGTTCTGTGTATTTCCTGGCCCGCATTCTTTTACGGGCGAAGACGTGCTCGAAATATTTCCGCATGGAAACCCATTGTTGGTGCGGCGTTTGCTCGAAGTTATTTGCAAGTTACCCTATGTGCGCCTGGCAGAGCCGGGAGAATTTACGCGGCGTGCGTTTGAGGCTGGCAAGGTTGATTTGGTACAAGCCGAAGCGATTGGGCAACTTCTGCATGCAACGGTCGATAGCTCTCTTCGTAATGCGCAGAAGCTCTTGCAGGGACATCTATCCACGCATATCACAACGCTCACAAATTCGGTAACACATCTTTCTGCATTGCTTGAACTCGATGTTGATTTTGCTGAAGAGGAAGCCGATGCTGATATCCAAAATTGGAGCGGACAGTTGTGTGTAATTGAGCAGCAACTGCAAAAGCTTGCACAGAATTTTCGCTCTGCAGCGGCCGAAAATAGAACTCCATCGATTGTTTTCTATGGAGCTCCCAATGCAGGTAAATCAAGCCTTGTAAACGCATTGTTGCGCGACGATCGCTTACTCGTATCACCCAAAGCAGGCACCACACGCGATGTGGTTGAAGTGTTGTTATTGCTTAAAGGAGGCGAGGTTCGTTTAGTGGATACTGCTGGACTTTCTGCGACCCCCATTGATGAACTCGATGCCGCCTCACAAGTAAAAGCCCTTGAGCGCATTGGCCGCGCAGATATTTCTCTTTGTCTAATAGATAGCTCGCAACCCCTCGATGGACTTGCTCAGCAAAGTATTTTGAATGCGAAACAGCAAGGGCATTGGATCGTGTACACAAAGATCGATATTGGTGCTGAGGTGAGTGGTATGCTTTGCGTATCATCTGTGAGTGATACGCTTAGCGTTTCATCTCATACTGGTGCAGGCCTTGATGTGCTGATGCAACGCATGAGCGATGCTTTGTTTTCTGAGCCTGCAAGCCAAGAAGAATTTTGGATTTCGAGTGAGCGCCAACAAGGGCAAATTAAGCTTGCGATCGAAGGTGTTCAACGCGCGCGGAATCTACTTGCACAAGGTCGCAACGCCCCCGAAGAATTGGCATTTGAGATGCGCTTTGTCCGCGATCATCTGGTGGGAATTACAGGGCAAATTTCGACGGATGAGATTTTAGATACAATCTTCCAAAAGTTCTGTATCGGAAAGTAAAAAGGCTCCAAATTCGCATCAAAATCATGTATGGAATTATGGGTATGAGCACGCATTTTTGATAACATCAGTGCGTGATGAATTCAAGCGAAAATTCAAGCCGGAATTTTGACTGGCTCTCTGGGAAAAGTGCAGCAGCTGTGCGTGCTGCTGGTGCTTCTCTATGGCTTACTACTCGAAGTCTTGGGAGTGCAAATATTCCACTCGCAGTTCACCTGCAAATTTTGCTCGGTGTGAGTGTTGCTGACCCTGGCGCAATCAAGGCGCCTTCAGGTCGTGACATCAATGTACCTCACTTAGTGCGCTGGCAAGTTCAAGTGGTTCTCTTTATGCTTGGCTTGGCTTGGCTATTCCTCGGGAACATCGTTAAGTTCGATACAAATTCTGGAATGTCCGGGGAATCATCACGCTTGATTTTGGGCGGAGGCATTTTGGCTTGGATGAGTCTTGTTTTGTCGGATGCGCTGATTTTACGGAGTCAAATTGCGGGCAATGTTCCCATCGCTAAGCTTTCACTATTGGGTGTTCGCATTGAGCCGGTTGCTTGGGTTTTAATGGGTTCATCTTCGACGGCTTGGTTTTCTCTTCTAAGCCCTTTTTTACTTGTGCTGATTGGTTTTTCGGGGATGTATCCTTCGCACTTTGGTATGGGAATGGTTGCCGCTTCGTTCCTGCTTTTGCTGCAACGCTCGTGTCCATTCATTTATGGTCCCATGAGCTTTTTGTTGGCGAAGTCGCGCGGCGTTCAAGATTTCCCTAGGGTTTTGCAACTATCGTGGGCATCTTGGTGGATGCCTGGCCAATCTACTTTTGCGGGGCGCACTGTGAGATTTTTGCGCAGTGGAAATCTCTCAACGATTCTATGGCTAGTGCTAGCGTGCATTGGCTTCACTTTTTTGATTGAGTTTCCTCATTCAGAAATGTTCCTCGATCAAATGTGGAGTGGCTTTTGGACTAGCGTCTTTGTTGTCTTTGGAATTTGGTTATGCGTGGCAGCATGGCAGACCTATCGTATTAGTTTAATCATGCGATTCAAGGGAAGCAGTAAAATCTATGAACCCAACGCATTGCTTTTGCGACATTGGAAAGAACGTTGTGCGCTTGTTCACCAAGTCCCTAATCTTGCTGGGCTTCGGTGGGAATGGTATCAAGTCGAGGCTGGTTACCCTTTGGCGCAGTACGGGCAGATGGGGACGGGCTTTGGTTGGGTTGCCTCGGGCACTTTAGAAATGATGGGCAGACAAGCTGATGGTACTGCGCTGCGAGCCCTTGGAACTATTAGTGCAGGAAGCGCCTTTGGTTGTGGAATGTTTCTGAATTCGGTGCCTAGCGATCATGACTTAGTTGCTTTAGAGTCTTCGATCGTTGTGCGTTTGCCCGCACAGCAAGTGGAATCATTATCCGATGAAATTCGCCGTAAGCTAGTGACATATGTGCAGATGTCGCAAGGGTTTGATCATTGCAATACGTTCCAAGGAATTCACTTTGCGCTAAAGGAGCTGTGGCTCGCCAAAGGCCGTATTGTCTGGGTTCCCGGCGGAACTATTTTGTTTGAAGCTGGCGAAGAAGCTACATGGATGGGCATGCTTGTGCAAGGCGCTTTGCGCATTGAGGGCGAGGCAAAACAAATGCTCAGCGGTTCAGAAATATTAGTTGGTGATGAAGTGATGCATGGGGCGAAACGGCGCACATTTACGTTGCTCACTGAAGAGCCCATTGTGATGGTTCGTTGGGATTCAAGCTGGATTCGCCAGTGGATGCCGCGGCAAAATCAAGATGAACAAAATGGTGAGCAGATGAATCAAATGCAGCTTGCCACGCACCTGTGGTGAGAGATGGTGGACTTACTTCGCTCTTATCGCCCAATCCAGCGTCACCACACTACCATCCACAAAACCAAGTTTCAATTCGATCAACGCCGCATGACTTAATTCATGTGCATCCAGGGAATGCGAATAGTCTGCATCCAGTTCGTCTTCGTCAAGATGGCCATTGCGGTCTACATCTAGTTTCGACCATGCTTCATTTTGCGTGGTGGAATCCTTGTTCCAGCTGGGACCATCGGCATGCAGGGCAAAGGAATTCACTGGTGCAGAAATTGCGGGTTGTCCGTTCAGCCATACGCTATCACGTTCAAACCGAAGTGTGTCCAACGCACCATTTTGTTCCACCCAAATCAGTTGATCATTGCGCAATTCATAAAAGCTTACAGCCTTACGGATGCGAGCGTCTAGCGCCATGGTCGACGTTTGGATGCCGAGTTTTTCAAGATTGCGCTTATGGGTTTGCATCACGTCCAAATTTGTTCCGAACCAAAGATTCATGGCCAGCGCGCAAAGCAATCCAGACAAAGCAATGGCAACCATCATCTCGATCAAAGTGAAGCCATGATTGTGTTTAATGGGACTTGTCCGTTGTAGATCATGGCGCGACATGCATCACTCCTCCGACTAAAAAGAATTCGTCGGTGGTGTATGGTGTCGGTGATATACTGCTTAGGCTTATATGCACTTCGAAAGGGCGTTGCACAAGGCGATTTGCTTCAAGTGTTGTTAAGCCTGTAGAATCTGCGATGTGTCGCAATTTTGTGGTGTCCAGAACTTCGCTGCGTAGCGCAAATGAATCGATACCCGTAACGACAGTCCACTCTGAATCCCTTGCAAGTATTGGGTTGGCGGTTAGGCGTTCGGATTCTGATTCGAGAATTTGAAAAGCTTCGACACGGATGCGGTCGCGTTTAACCATGGTGCTGTTGCCGATGAACCAGAAATACAATGCAGTGAATCCAATGGAAAGAATTAACCCCGCAACTAAGACTTCGATCAGTGTGAATCCGCACGTTATTCCACGTATCATGACTGTTGGTGATTTCCTCGCGCATGGAGATTGCCGCCAAGCGGCAATGACGTTTGTGGGTGCGGCAATGACGCGCAGTGTGGGTGCGGCAATGACGTTTGTGGGTGCGACAATGACGTTTGTGGGTGCGGCAATGACAAGCAAAGACTTCATTGCTCTCTCCATGTCACAGCGGCAAGGCGTGGCGTTTCACCGAAGCTGATGCGGGGAACTTGCAGAAGCCCATCGGGCAGGCTGTCGCGATTGAATGTACCACCATTGGAGCAATTTGTATTGGGTTTTGCTGTGCAGGATAGTTTGTGTGTAATGGCTGTGCCACCCAAGAATCCTTCGTTCTGGATAGATCCACGCGCAACGGCAATGCCATAAAGGTGTGCCTGCTGTCCGATCAAGATTCCGACAGTGCCTGCCATGGGGGCTTGCGGTGCTTGGTTTCCCGTCGATGCACAAATTGCGTATCCATGAAAATGAACGTTGTCCAAGAATTGAATATCGCCACGGCCTGCATCTGCTGCAGTTGTGTTTTGCCAAGTCGATACAAAGGACCACGGCAATACATTCAAAGCACCTGCAAGTCGAATAGTTCCCATTGCATACAAACGAACCTCCATGTTCCCATCGCCTTCAATGTCGAGCTTGTTCTTGGTGAAGATGACAAGGCGTTGCGCATTGATCTTGCCCTTCAGTTGCACAGGGCCTTCTGCTAGAATCGTCAACGTATCGATCGTAAGGTCTCCATCGATTTCCACATCACCTTGCACAGCCCACTGATGCGAACCATGCAACACTTGCGCACCCACTAAATTCAAATGCAAATCACCGCTTGTGACGCGAAGCAAG
>Ga0302271_10002944_pt1 | contig 14860 bp, 6 predicted proteins | sample III_Bog_N1_1_FD_198767 | JGI IMG/M metagenome (GOLD analysis project Ga0302271, IMG submission 198767) | Peat permafrost microbial communities from Stordalen Mire near Abisko, Sweden - III_Bog_N1_1 | ecosystem: Environmental > Terrestrial > Soil > Wetlands > Peat | place: Sweden: Abisko... | reverse complement strand
AAGATCAATGATTAAAGAAATAATTGATCAAATTTGAGATTTGACAAGAATCAAAAAGGAGAGACTAGGAGAGAGAAATATAGAAAAGAAAGGTTAACGAATATGAAAAAATAAATAAAGAAGATCTCATTTTTTAACTCTGAAATGGATGTACATTATGTAGTTACCTAATCTATTACCCTTATTCAGGCAGCTAAAGAACATATGAATTTGAGTTAATGGGTTGAAGCAATTGGATTATTTGAATAAATTCTCTAAATGAATCCTAAAAATGTAGATTGCATGCTCAAATGTGCAGAATGCTATTATTAACTAGACGATAAAGAATCATCGTAGGATTACATAAATCTAACTTTAACCATAGATAAAGACTGCTATTAAGCATATTGTTTAGCAGGCAAGTGGCTTTGGAGGGAGAACAAACAAATTTAAGCGTTAGATTAGTTTAGAAAATATTTTTAAATCCTTGCAGTTGCTGTTTCCATGACACAAGAATAAAAAGAAGAACATATTTGGGAGAACTTGATATCGTTGTAGAGTTCACTCAGCTCATCCAGCTCAGAATTACTATTCTCAGAGTTTGGCAAGATTCTTGTAGAGATGAAGGAATTCAGCAAGCTAAGTGAAAGATGCTTCGAATAGAGCTTACTTTTCAATTAGAAAAGCTAACAAGAAGAATATATCAACGCAAGTATCGCAAAAGAACATTTAGAATTGCTTCGAACTTACGATTGCTATGGTAACATCGAAGCCTTTCAATCATCCCTGGAGAAATACTTGAGTCTTTTCAAAGAAACTGAGGAATAAACACGACTGTTAGCAAGTGGAAGAGAAAGTATCAAAAATAAACCATTTCCCGCATTGAACACGTTCTTCAAATAAGCCATTAATATTTCACCTAACAATCCTTCAATAAAGTACAAAATCGCTAGTCTATTACCAGATTCAGCATTCAAAGAAAGAGAATAGCTATATCAAGAAGCTCTCAATGCTCTTCCTGAGATGTATTTTTGTTAATTTTAACTTGCTAAAGAAAAATTGAAAATCAACTCAAAAGATGAAGAAGCATTTATTCTACTTAATGATGTAACTGGACGTGCTCCTAATCATGCAGAAGCACTTTATGAACAAGGAAAGATACTGCTGCATATCAAAAAAGAACATAAATCGGCTCTTAAAATGCTGAAAAAAGCCATAAGAATATGTGATTAATTGTCAGGAATTTACATACATCTTGGTAAGGCTTATTACAAGCAAGGGAAGCTGAGAAAAGCGATAGCCTGTTTCGAAATTGGGATTCAAAAAAAGGAATACTCATAGTAGTTGCTTTCAGGATTCAAAACGAATATGATTTACGGGAAATCCTTGCTCCTAATGAATTAGCCTGAAAAAGCATTAGTAGTCTTCAGTGAATTAGAAAACCCTTCAGATAAACACTCTGTTTAGTTTTACGTTTCTGTCTGCAAATTTTTATTGAACGAAGATTTCTCTCAAGCCCTAGATAAAATTGCCCTTGCAATATAGAAGCCTTCAACAAAAGCCAATGCTCTTAAAATACTTCTAATGCAGTTCTCTATTTCCTCGAAATTAGAAGATTTACGTCTGTGTATTGGAAAAATTAATTAACTTTTGAAGATTTCTAGCAACCCGACACTTTGTGCACTCTCCAGTGAAACATATCTGAATTATGGTTAACATCCAGCTGTCGCAATGAGTTTAGTCGAAAAAGGATTAGGAAATGCTAGATTGTTCAATGAGGATCCATTAAATGACATGTATGGGTTTGAAATTGAGAAAATAACTGCAAAAAGTTGTTTAGATGGTGATGACGATTATGATGGTATCTTTGGATGTTTGATTCAAGAAGCCAAAATATGGTTTAAGCTTGATGATACTGAGATAGGTATTTCAAAGATTCTGAAGATAAAGCCAATATTAATTGACTGTTTTGAAAGGAAATGTCTTTCCAAAAATGCAGAAGTCAATAGTGTTGCTCGAAAATTAGAAAGAAAACGGGATTTACTCTCTGTTGATTGGATTTTCTATGCTGATTTTTTACTGATTGAAATGTATCTTAGCCAGAAAGAGTACAAAAAAGCTGAAGAAGTGCTCCATGAAGTTATGAACAGAGATGCACAGAATAGATATTTCAGATAAGTTGCTCATTGGAGAGTTATCCTCCAAAGGGATTAAGGCATGATTTCAGTTGAAGATGAAGTCATAGAATTAGAAAGCAATCAATAGTTTATTCCTTCTCAGTTTCGACTTATCTAAGATTTATATTTTCTGAAAAGTTTCGAGTAAGGTAGGAAATATCTAGAAGAATTCCAAAATGGCATTACAGAAAATTATGAATTCTTCAAATTAGCTGGAGATCTTGAATTTGATGCGGGTTCATATATATTAGCTTAGAAATACTATTCAGCTTATGTAAAAGCGACTGACCATAATAATATAATACTTAAGAAAGCTAACACCCTCCGAAAGATGTCTTTGGTGCCGAGGAAAATATTATTAGATCCTGAAATCCTAGCTAAATTAGGTTAATCATATTAGATTAATGGTAACTTGTAAGAATCTATGGAAACCTTAAAGAAGAGTCTGGATATATTTCCTAATTCCTAAAGAGCTTTGGAATGGATTGCGAGAGGATTCATAAAAAGCAATAAATATCCTTTAGCTGAAGAAAAACTAAATAAGCTGATTAGAATACATGAAAGTGCTGAGATTTATGTTTTGATAAGTGAATGCAGAATTTAAGAGAATGATATTGAAAAAGCCAAAGATACTTTAAGATCTGCTGAACGTTTATCACCTGATAATTTCAATGTTATGCTCAGTTTAGCGAAGATTCTGTTGAAAGAAGAAGCATACAACGAATCTAGAGGATATTTCGATAGATGTGCTAAAATCAAAGAAGAAGATGTGTAGACTCTCCTTGGGATTGGTAGGTGTCTTTACAAAGGAGACAAGAACTATAATCTAGCAGAGCTTTGTCTGAAATAAGTCATGGAAAAAAATATCAATAACAAAGATTGTTTCCAAGAATTACTTTTATTCTATTAAATTTCTAATCGAATCCCTGATCCTGATTTGATTCTCCGACTTAAATAATTCTATGAAAAAGACACAGAAATTCTTTATTTTTTCGGATAAACATTCTATAAGGCAGCACAGTAATCAAGATCATTATCATTCTATGGTCCTGCATTGACGATTTTCATGAATCTTTTCTAAAATGAATGCTACAATAAAAGGTTTCCTCATTTTCTAGCCATAGCGTAATTCAAAATTGCAAAGATATTGTTTTTCAATAAGAATTGGGAGAGATCTTTGGATTTCCTGAATAGATATGAGTTTAAGGATTGCTTTAAGGTAGCAATTAAAGATGAAGATTTCACAATTAAATCTCTAAAATTCGATGATTACATGCTTCGAGCGAGACTGTATATTTAATCAAATTATAACCCAAACAATGCCATAGGCAACCTCCTAGATAAATGCATGAAACTCTTTCCTGAAAGTGAATTGCCATATTTCACTTTTGCTTTATATTTAATTTCACTCAAAAGCAATTAAGCTTGGAAATTTTACTTAAAAGGCATTTCTCTCATCAAAGACGTCCTTAAATACACATCAGAACAATTCGTTGTGCTTCGAGGGTTATATGCTGTTCATCAAGGTGATATTTAAAAGGGAAAATAAATCCTAGTATCGTCGATGTACACTTATAAAAACAGCTAATCTCGTTTATTCCATTTAGGAAACATTTACTTCTAAAAAAGAGATTATGAAAATGCCATCGAATCTTATGATCTTTGCTTAACTTAGGGCCTTAACGAACAGATGCCATCGTTTGAATCAACTCCTCTTAGTGAAATAAATGAACTACAATGCTTGTAGTAATTAGCGCAGTCTTAATTGATTCTTAAGAAATATTCAAACGCCTCAGCAAATGTACAAAAATGTCTTATAATCGATAATTAGAACTTAATTGCGTTACGAATCAAGGCATAACTCTTATTTGAATAAGGTAAACTCTTGGAATCTATTAGCTTATCTGAAAAGTCCTTGGAGATTAATGTAAATAATCCTGAAATGCAATATGTAAATGCTTTAGCGAATTTACAAGGAGGAAATGTGTTTGCAGCGATTTCTGCACTTCAAAAATGCTTCTAAATCGATTCAAAATATCCATTCATTCAGTTGAAACTTGCAGTTGTGTATTAGTAGATAGGACGCCCTCATCCTGCATTGAGTTATGTCCAGCAGTACCTTGCAAATAATCCAGATTCTACTTCTGCATTATTAAGGTGCTCAAAGCTACTTGGTCATTTCAAACAATTCGAGCAAGCTTATCAAAGAATCAACAGATTATTTGAAATTTTCAGAAAAAATCACAAAGGACAAAACCATAAAGCTCACAATAGTGGCTATTTAAAGAATAGCAATTCTCTTAAGCTATATTCAACAACAAATACAAATAAACATTCCATCTATAATATCTTAGAAGATCCAAGTGAATTCGAAGATTCATATATTAACCTTGCCGATGTCTTCTACATGCAAGGGTATGTCCAAAAACAGTAAGATCTCTTTGAAGAAGCAGCTGTTTCCTTTACAGAATCCCTGAATTTAAACCCATATTAATATGAGGCTAAATATTCTCTTGCGTTGGTATATTCCTAACTCAGTAACTATTCATAGGAAAAAGTACTCTACAAGCAGCTGCTAAGAAACCAAAACAATTCTCCTTAGTAGCAATTTGAATGCACCTTGAACCTTGGGAATGCATATTTGAACTTAGGAAAAACTGATAAGGCAATTAAGTTGCTTTCAAACTATTGCCTGGTGAATCAGGAATGTTCTGTGAAAATATACGCTAATTTAGCTGCTTGTTATATTACCCAAAAGAAGTTCAAACTAGCGATTAAAGCGATTGAAGAGAACGCACTTGAAATGGATCGAAATCACGAGGAATCATTGTTTTTAGCTGGATTGGCTTATTACGAATAAGCAAAAAGTGAAATTGAAGAAGATGACACCAAAAATGATGCTAATAATAGATTAATTTAGCTATCTATGAACTATTTTGAGAAATCCATTAAAGCTAATCTCTTTTATATCCCAGCATAAATTTCCTTAGCAACTATTCATTAGAATCTAGGGAAATACTCCAAAGCAGTTGAAATCTGCTAGAATGCTCTCAAAGAAACATCTCATCTTCAAATCAATCCTAATATTCCTGATCTGCAGCTGTTTCTAGCGAATTGCTACTTCAAATCAAGTGACTTCTGGGAAGCATTAGCGATTCTTGAATCACTGGCAGCATCACTCAAAAACGAAAAATAGAATAAAACTAATCAGAAAAATTATTATTTTTATATTATTTCTTGCAATATTCAAATGGCTCGAGTCTATCGTTAACTTCATGATGATAAAAAGGCTATTGATTATCTCAAAAGCTGTCTAGATGATTACCCTGAATAGCCTGAATATCTCTATGAGCTAAGTAAATTATTAAGTTAAACATAAATATCTAAAGAGAACCACTTAAGTGATGTAATTGAATACCTACAAAAAGCTGCAAGGGCTAACAAAAACAACGCAGCTTGCCTCTACAGCATCGCAGATTGTTTTAATCATATTCATTAGTATTAACTCGAAATAGATACTCTAAATATCTGCTTAGAACTTGACCCTCCCTCAAAATAGCTAAAGATAAAAATCTACAACAATCTAGCACTAGCTTATTAATCCCTTTATAATCTTCAAAAAGCATTGGAAATATTTGAATTTGCTGTCTAAATATCCTCGGAAGCAAATGCAGCTAAGCCAAGATCTTACACAAGCCATCTTCATTTCAACCTTGGCAATCTTCTAGTGTGTTTCTAAAAATATCCTGAAGCCAAGCAATCCTTTGAAGCTTGTCTGTTAGCATCTCCATAACACTCCCAAGCCCTGAATAACTTAGCAGCTGTCTGCATTAGACTGGGAGAATACTCAAAAGCAGCTTACTGCCTAAGCCAATGTAAGGTTCTCTTCCCTGAATAAATGCAGTTTTACAAAGAGAAACTTAGAATACTTGTTAAGAAAGGATATTTAACTGCAGAGTGATAATTCTAAGAGAATTGGATAAATAATTCTACGAATTTCTATCATAGGTAAGATGCAAAGACAGATATTCACAAAAATTGTGGTTTTAGGAGTCTAATTTGCTTATTGTATGTATATTTAATGATTATTTATCTTTCAGTTTGTTGAAGTAATTCCATTTACATTTTCAATAAGAACTATTCAAGAAATTCCTTCAAAAATAAGGTTTGCAAACATTACAACATACTGGATTTGCTAAATGGAAAGATTAACCAAGAAAAGACGCATAAAATGCGTTTATTTCAAGATATTTTTGGTAATTGCATATCTGTTCTCGCAACAAGTTTTCAAGCTTTTTTTTGAGTTAATTCCTTTAAGTAGTTTAAGAATAAGTGTGTTTAGATATCGTTAAGCTTGAATATTGGCACAAGTGTATTTCTTCTGTCTAACAATATCTTTAGCAACTCTATGTGTTTGCTCGTATGAAATATGAAAATATTCAAATATTTTGCTTCACTTGTACTTGAGATTTTAGGAGCACAAAACTTAAAAAACTCAGCCAACTCTTGCAGTTTATTTTTATAGTTTTATCTTAAAGATATTTCCTTGATAGCTTCAGTCGAAACATGATTGTTTTTGTCAACCACATTTAGAAAGAAATTCAAAGGACTACCTAAATCATTCAAGGCAGCTTCATATCTCCATGACCAAATAGCAGAAGGTTCTTTGCTTCTAAGAACTAAGAGATATCTTGTTTTAAGATACAACAAGAATTAAACCAAAACCTTAGTATTGTTGGCATAGTAGCTTTCAAGTAACCCTGGACTTAATAGAAACTCTTGAATGTACTCAAAATGGAGATCATCGATTGCAAACTAGACTGTCAGCATCGAATCTTAGGTATCTTCAAAATGGGCTATCATTTCTTCTTTAGCCCTTTCCAAGCGATACACTTCTAACTCTAAGAAACTCTACACGATGATTCTCATCCCTTTCGAGGTTTACCTCAAATAAAAATTGTCTTTCACTGTTAAGAACTAGAGAACTAACCCAAATATGTTCTTGTTTGCTATATCAAATACTGTCTTAGCACCTTTTCTAAGTGGAAGGAGATTCATTCCTTCGTAAAGTTAACTTTTCTTCTACTCAAAAGCCTTTAAATGAGCATATCGGCGTAATTAATTCTGAAATGCATTTTCCACTGAAGTATTATTTGCTAGCCAAAACATTGACCATCCATTCCTTGGGAAGATTATCTTGCATGCTTGCTTGATTTGTTCGAAGTCATTCACGGCTACCCGCATAAGCAGGTATTAACTAAGGGTTTCAAGAAATTAATTCATAGATGGTTTTAAATCAAGAAATCTTGTTTTTATTTCTGCTTTATCAAAATTCTATGAGAAAACAAAAGGATCAAAGTTTATGACTTTTTCAGAGAATATTTCTGGAAAACTAGCTTCTAAACCTTGCTCCATGAGGAAAGGGATGACTTCGTTGAGTTTTAGATTTGCAGCTGGAGTGTTAACTTGGGAAAGGAACCCCTCATAGATTAATTAGAGGGCTTCTTAGGTTTGTTTTTTGTAGAGGAGGATGATCTGACCTTTGAAATTACATTATTTTGATATTAGGGCTTGTTTTGATTCAAAAAAGAGCTTGAATTGTTGAAAAGCCTTAATCATTTCAAAGTCCCTCTCAAAGGAAGCAATCTCTGAGGAATATGAATGAGAAAGGAAAAAGGATTTGACAGAGATCCTGCATTGCTAGCTTGTTAAGATGAATGCATTGAGGTCTTTGAAATTCAAAAATGATAGAATTATCTCAATTGAATTATAGGAAATGGCTTCGAAAATCAAGGGAATTTTAGAATATTTTTAAGGATCAGTATTGAATCTGAGATTAAGGGTAGAATAATCAGCATTAGTATCCATATTTATCGAGCTATTTTGGATCATTTGTTTATTTTGATCCTTACAATGGCCCCTAAGTAATAATTGTAGGCTCTGTTTGTCTTTTCTATATTTCTTTTGCGCAAAACATTATTTTAATTAACTATTTAGTCACTCTCACTCTCTTCCTCAAAGAAAAATCTCTTAATCAAATGAACAAATACCTTTAGACATTCTGGTGGAGAAATTAACAATTCTTGATAAGACTAATTATTTCAATATTAAAGGACTAGCAAATAGCATATTAAAATATAATAATAATCTGATTAAATAGAAACTGTTTGATGCAAATTATTTACTTTAGGTTTCTCTTGTGTTTGAAGGATTAACTTAAATTACCCTAGTATATTACAGTAAGATTTAATCTTAGAATTTGCGAATAATTATTATTTATAGATTATTTTCTTTCAAAATGTAGGTTCAAATGTAACTTAGTTCAATGCAGATTCTTAAAAAACAATAAAATAAAAAATTAAAGAAAAAAAATGTTCCAACAAAAATAAACTTCAGAAACTTTTTATTCAGCTTTAGGAACCTAATGTAAAGAATTAAATCAACTTTGAACTTCAAGTATAAGCTAGGCATGTTGTGATGGTTCAAAATTCACACTTATCATTAAGACCTTTTTTTCAATGTTGTAAAATTTTAATAAAAACAAATTATTATTTATTTATTCATTCATTCATGATTAAGGTCTTTGGTATGGAAAAGCAACTAAAAACATGAAGAAATAATGGATAATTGAAAAGAATGCATAAATATGCTTATTTTTTATCTTGAATCTTGATTTCTGAAATAAATTATTTCAACAAAAAAAACTAATAAGCTTTCGTTCGTTTATTTTTTGGAAAAAGAAAGAAATTCCTTTAATAGAAAATTAATTTTTGTTGAAATATTTCAATAAAAGCTCAAAGGGATGTTTAGAGGTTGAGAAGTCAAAAAAAGTTTAAGGGATTGGGGAAACTAAAGATGAAAATAAAAACAATTAAAAATACAGTCAAATTTTTTTTTGAATAGATTATTCGAATTGTTAGATAATAAAAATATTTATTTAAGTTATTATCTTGTTCAATTTACTATTATACATTAGCTTTATTACTAAAGAACAACGAATTTTTAACCCAGGAATTAACTTAAAAAATAAAGCGCTTTTTGATGAGTAGTTTGCTAGTTACTTCGATGCCTAAGAGGTTCATTTCTATGTCTAAATGCAGAAATATAAATATTGTGGAGAAACTATTTCAGAAATCCTTGAAATGAATCCAAACAATTCAAGGTTTATTATCTCTTTCAAGAATTCGTAGACAGTAATTAAATCAAAAAAATAATCTATAAATATGTGGACCTCAAGTTGATTTCAGACGAATTGTTTGTGATAATTATTAAAGATAAACTTCAGACATCCTTATTATTAAAAACTAAAAATGTTTGCTCTATGGCTTCCTAGCTATTATTGTATTTGCTAGCTAATTCTCTTGGGTGTGTTATTCCTTGTTTTTTTCCAGGTAAACTCAATGGCATTACCACATTACCATTATTTGGGATAAAACCTATGCTATCAATCTCTGATTAATTCTGATTTCTTTTGGATTTTCATAGAAAAAAGAAGAAGAAAAAGCATAATTTGTCTGATTAAATCTGATGATTCTTCCTATGGAAAACTGAATGGGATATTTTGAACCCTAATCCAATAAAATCAAAGAACAATTGAACTGAAAATAATTAATCATTTTTAAATCTAAAAAACACAACAAAACTTAGAAATAATTAGTGTTTTCAGACCCTTGGGAAAGAGAAATTAAAGTGAATTTGTTAGAATCAAACCAAAGCGCTAAAAGACAAGATAAAGAAGAAGAAAACATGGCAGGTGTCTCATCTTAGTTGTCAGTAGCTATTCAAGAAATAACTGACTGTGAATATTATAGGGTTGAAAAGGAATAAATCTATAAATATCCTGATGATTTTTCGTAGATTACATCTAGATTTTCATTGTCAACACAGGCTGTATTTGAATAAGGCAGCCTCATGCTGAAGGAAAATAAACGGAATTGCGAATGCTGGTATGTAGTTGGCTTAGCGTTCAAGTAAATCCATCAATTTAGGAACGCAGCTTTATGTTTTAAGGAAGTGCTAAAAATAAATCAATTTCATGATTAAACGCTCAGCCAATTGAAATCCATAACAGATGCACTGTAACTCGTAGAAAATATCCCAAAGATGATCTTCAATATAATCTCAAACTAACAGTGGTTGCAATGTAGGATTTAGGAGGCTTAAACCCTTCGGAAGGCTAGAAATCTAATGAGATAAAGTTAATTTTCTGAGGCCATTACTTTGTTGTCTGGTATTGTACCGTTTAGCACAGAAGCAACTTATTTAACAAGTTAGTGTTACGAGTGTTTGAAAGATATTAAAAAACAAAGAGAATGGCTGAGAAGATGTCTAAAACTGGATCCAATGCACGAAGAAAGTCAAAAAAAGCTGCAATAATTAAGAGATATTGCGGAGGAAGTTATTAAGAAGAAAGTTGAGAATGAACATGATAATAAAAAAATATTAAATTAAGGAGAAAATAAGAATAAAGAAATCAATGATTCATTCCTTTCTTCTATTTTTGATACTTATCATTCAGGTAACATTGACGAAGCAATAATTTATCTTCAATAAAGGATTATAAATACCCACTAGACTTCCGATCAGCCACTAGATATCTTGGGGGTGCTGTTAGAAGAGGGAAATGAATTAACCCTTGCGCTGACAGTTTTCAAGCAGTATTTAATTCTTAATTAAGATTCTGATATTCTCTGCATGCTCGGGAGAGTTTACCTCAAGTTAAGGAAGTTTTATCAAGCAAAAAGATGTTTTAGAGATGCATAAAAGGTTCTAGGAAAAAATACCAATGAAAACGTCATTTGGTATCATGGGATATGTAGCTTCAAGATGAAAAATAACAAAAAAGCAATGTAATGTTTCAATAGGTTTATTAAAAAGTACGAGAATAACAAGAAAGAAGCAGAAAAACCAGGGGAAGTAGTAGATAAAAAAGAGATTAAAGATGTAGCTAGAAGATCAATATGTTATGAGAAATTCTTCCTCAATTAGAAATAAGACAAAGATATCAAACTTTAAATAGCCTATTTCTTGCTGAATATCATGAATGCGAGTAGATTAGATAAATCTCTTGATGAATCTTTATTTCGAACCTTGAGAACATAAGCTGAATTGATAGAAACTACTGAATCCTAGGAGAATCTCCCATTTATGATATCTGATGTGTTAGATTGCATTCTTGAAAAGCCTGGGCATGCTGAGAGAGTTCTCTTGAGTTCATCTTAATCTCCTTGCTCAAGCCATCATAGCGTTGATTCATAAGCACATCTTTTTCATTTCTGCTATGGATATTGCTATTTCCAAAAATCAACTAGACTTTTCTAAGAAAACAAATCCAATTAAGCTACTGAATCACTCTAAAAATACATAGGTTTCATCGATTCCTAGACGATTCCTTGGAAACTAATCTTAGCGCAATATTACGTCTGTAAATCTCAATGGGATATTGCTAATAACTATGCACTTGAAGTGCTTGCAGTTGAAAAATAAAATCAAAACGCACTTCTTGTAAAAGGAGAGGCAGCATTCAAAAAAGGCCAAACAAAAGTTGGCATCGAAATTTTCGAGAATGTATTAGTACTAAATCCGAAGAGCACTTAAGCCTTATTACTAAAAGGAAAATGCGCATTGAGTCTGTTTAACACAAAATAAGCTTTAGACTGTTTTACCAAATGTCTAGAAATTGATCCAAATCTAGAAGAAGGACATTTTTAGCTAGCTAAATTGTTAATTGAATAATAGGATTTCGAAGCTGCTTTAGTAGAACTAGAAATCACAGTGAAGATCAATCCCACTAGCAGTTTGAACTTCTTTGAAATAGCTTAGGTATGCAAGGAACTCAAAAAAATAGAAGACTATGAAGAAAACCTTAAGAAATGTGTAAAATACAATCCTAAACATAATGAAGCTTTCTTTTTAATAGGGTAATCCTTAGCTAAAAGAGGAATGAACTCAGAGGCAAGGGAGTATTATATTAAGTAGATTGAAGCTAATCCGAAGCATATTGCAAGTTATTTTCGTTTGCACAAGGAAAACGAATAAAATGGAAGAATAGGTGATTCTATTAGTATTTTAGAAAACTGTTTGGCTAACAATCCAGGTTGTGAAAAGGCAGTTTTTGTGTTATTAGATCTATACAAACAAATAGGAGATACAAAGAAGCTTTCAGACTTGTAAGATGTTTAAAGTTAGATTCTGAATTCAATATTCGAGACTAGCGAAGAGATTAAATAAGCTTAAGTTTGTTTCGCAAAAAACCAAAAGCAAAAAGGAGTTTAATTCATGAAAAAAGCACTTGATCGATGGCCTGAAAACATAGGATTAAAGTATGAAATTGCGATTCTTTATCTGCAGCATTGGCATTCCCTCCCTGCAGCTGCTTTACTTAGGGATATTCTGCTGACAGCTCCTTAGTTATATTACTGCAGATTCCGGTTGGCTTCAGTGTATATTTCTCAGAAATAGCTTAATCTCGCGTAGGCAGAGCTTCTGGAGGTTTTGAAGTATGCCCCTGACCATGCGATAGCTCTGTGCTAGCTAGGGAAAATCGAATTATTCAGTAATAAAGAATATAAAACAGCTTTAGAATACTTGAAGAGAAGTCTAAGATCTTGCAATGGCTGTGATGGTGTGTATTCAGCGTTAGGGATAGTATACTGGAAACAAGGAAAGATTTAGAAGGCTTTGTAAGTGCTCTAAGTCAGTTAAATCGCAGGGGAAAAAGAATACGAAGATTTAGTAGAATTCACTATTGGTAAATGTTATTTAATTCTAGATAAACCTGAGCTCGCTTTGGAGTCATTTTAGAAGGTCACTGGGAAGAAATCAATCAAAGATTAATCGAAGTTGTTTTGTTATCTTGGAATTGCAAATTAATTATTGAATAAGCCATCTGCAAGTTATTTCGAAAGTTGTGTCTTGACTGTATAGAAAAAGCGTCTTAGAGCGATAGCACTTAAAACAGTGTTACTTTCATTATTAGATTCACTTGATTACAGTGAAATATCAAGAATTATTACAAAATTAGAGATCCATTTATCTGGATCAAATGATCATGAAATATGTGCTCTACTTAGTGAAGCCGTAATAGGACTTGGACATCATATTTATTTGGCTATGCATTATGTGGAATCGGGTCTAAGAGCGTAGAGGTTTAGTGAAAATGAAAAAGATGAGATAACTTTACCTTAAGAAGCGAATAATAAATATGGTTGTTTGATCTAAGAAGCGAAGATACTTTATTTAACTGGATAGCAATAAAGAGCGTTAGAAGCTGCTGAGAGGATATAGTTGAAGATTGATGAAGAAAATTAAAATAAATAAGAAAATACACAGAGGTAATCTACAGGCCAGGATGGAGTAATATCCACTGTTCAACAAAAAAAAGCAAAAAAAGAGACTTGGTTTGTGATTAATTGGTAGTCTAGGTTGAGTCTTTTAATGGCGGAAATAAGTGATTCTATGAAGAAATAAGGCCAATATGAATAAGCTATGACGTACTTATTAACGATTCCTTAGACAGTGTTTATTACAAACACTTTGAAATTTATATAATAGAGTGCATAATTAAAATCAAATGATAATGAGACTGTGCTATTAGGGTTTAAAAGTAGCTAAAAATATGAGCCTTCAGCTAATAAGTTAATTTTGTATTACTATGAAATCAAGAATTTTACTGAAGCGAGAAAGCTGATCGCCAGTGAACTTGAAAGATCTTCTAAAAGCACGAAGCTTCTGAGATTAGCAGGGGATCTTGAGTTTTATGATGACAAACCATCAAAAAGTATTCCGTTCTACGAGAGTTATCTTGCAGAAATTGAAGAAGACAATAAGTAAATGTTGAAAGGAGATAAAATCTTTTCATAGAGAAAAATACCAGTTAATTTCCCATCGTTATCGAGATTTGGATAAGCCTTGTTTAAAGTAAATAAATTGGCTAAATCACTGACAATCTTGTAAGAGAGTGTGAGTATTAATCCAAATTAGTATTTTGAACTGCAACTAATTGGAAGAATTTTTATTGGTATGGATAAATTTGATGAGGCTGAGATTGAACTTAAAAAATCTGCAGAACTAGAATAAAATGCTGAAACGTTTTATCTGATTGGATTAGTTCGTAATCATTTCAAAGATTAAGCTGGATAACTTCACGCTTACGAAAAAAGTATCGAATTAGACCCTAAGCACTTTCTGTCATTGAAGGCTTTAGGAGAACTTTCCATGGAGGAAAACTAGTTTTCGATTGCTAGATCATACTACAAGAGATGCTTTGAAATTGATCCTAAAGATGAAGTAACTCTAATCGGGTTAAGCAAGTGTTTCTGGAAAGTTGACAAGGATGTTGCAAAAGCAGAATAGTCGTTACTTTCGTGCATGGAAAACTTTCAAAACAGTGAGAGATGCTTCAAGGAAATTATTGATTTCTACGTGGCAATATAGAAAATCCCTGAATAAGTGTTTGTGCTAAAATTCAAGCCACTATTTGATAAGCACGTAGAGACATTGCTGCATTTAGGGTAAATATACTTTAACGCAGCCTTGAAAACACCTACATATTTTTAGATTACTTGGGATCTTCTTACTATTCTAACTAAACTATAAAACGCGAAGGAACTTCCAGTTTACTACTCCTCTGCGGAACTTATGCTAGCGATGACTTAATATTTCCATAAGAAAATTATCAACTCGTAAACGTTACTAAAGCTTTG
>Ga0302271_10002943_pt1 | contig 14861 bp, 6 predicted proteins | sample III_Bog_N1_1_FD_198767 | JGI IMG/M metagenome (GOLD analysis project Ga0302271, IMG submission 198767) | Peat permafrost microbial communities from Stordalen Mire near Abisko, Sweden - III_Bog_N1_1 | ecosystem: Environmental > Terrestrial > Soil > Wetlands > Peat | place: Sweden: Abisko... | reverse complement strand
ATGTACAAATGCTCATAATTTTGGGATTATGATTTCAAGAGAATACGCAAGTGAATGAGAATAAATAATTTGAAAAATCACTCAATTTTTAGCAAACTTTTGAACTTATCAGATAAGCCATCACCATATTAGCAGCTTGCAAAAAATACATTGAGATACGAACACACGTAAATATATCTCCAAACTGAATGCTTTTCTTTCTTGAACTTCAAATGTGTGCATATTTATTGCTTCTTTCAACTAACAATGGTTGCCTCCTTAAAGTATCTGCTTCCCCTTCAGGTAGCTATTATATCTCTTCATCGAAATGATATCCACTGATGTAATCGTTCAGCTTATCTTAGTTATAGTTGTTTCCATCGTAATCGTGATTCTTATCAGTCTCATTTTCCTCGAAGTACTCCACATCATCATATTAAAATGTCTTGGGGACATAATGAAATGGCACATTTGGAACAGCTTCGATGTCCTTGAGCTACTTGAATACCTCCTCTTGAATCTTATTCAAATCTTCCTTACTATTTTTGTTTTCTACTTGGGAGATAGGCACATGCAGGAAGTTTTGTTTTTCATATAAATGGAAGAACGGATCGTCGACGGGAATAGGTCCGTTGAGATTTTTCTTCACAAGTAGCCCGGTTTCGAACGCCCAACAGCGGCTTACATTCTAAATCGTGTATCCACCACCTCCAACGACGACTAAGGGTACATTGAAACCCATCATGTATGTCAAGCAGTCTCCGTGACCGCGGATTGATAAGTTAAAATGACCGATTTTATCATTAGCAAGACTGTCTGCACCGGTTTAGAAGACTATCACGTCTGGTCGGTAGACTTCCATGACTTTATTGATGACGTTTCTGAACACCTATCGATAGCTGTCATCATCCATTCCAGGTCGCAAGGGAACATTGACTGCATAATTCTTTCCTAGCCCTTCACCTAGACTGTTTAAACCACCCGTTCCTGGGAAGAAATCCTCCCCAAATTCATGGAAACTGACAGTCATGACTCGATTAGTAGTGAAAAATGCTTCTTCAACGCCATCACCGTGATGCACATCAATGTCAATGTAGAGAACTCGCGGGAATACCTTCAGGAGTTCCAGGATACATACAACGATGTCGTTGAGATAGCAGAATCCATATGCTTCACCTTTTTTGGCATGATGAAGGCCACCACCCCAATTAATAGCAATATCTGCTGCGTTGTTGATTATCAAATGAGCTGCATCGATCGAGCCACCTTTTGTTGTAAAAATCAATTGTTTCAGGGAAAAAATAATGAAAAATGTGTTGTAATGATGGGAATTTGGTTTGAAAAACACTTGAATAACCAAAAAGAAATTGAGTTTTTTCATGCCAAATAAATCATTCTAAAGCAACAAAAAGGGTATTCTAAAACTAAAAGTTAGCAGCTTTATCCTCTTCAATCAATTTCATCTGTAATAGTTCAGTAATTTGAATGTTGGGATTCCACGTCTGCTAAAGCAAAATCTTTCAAAAAGCGAAAGAGACACAAAAATTGCTTTTAATATAAATTTTTCCTCACAACCCTTTCCTTTGAGCCTGGACATGATTATCTTAGCTAGGAAATAGAAATTTATTCTCTACTTTCAATTTTAGACTCACTTTCATCTTTTTGAGTTGATTTATTCCTCCAAAATTGATAAAATATATTATTTTTATTATTAATTTACCTGTAGAAAGCTGACTAAAAGTATACAATCCATCGAATCCAGGGCAGTCTGCTTGCCAATCGATTCCATATTGCTTTTGTTTCTCTAAGTTGTTCTTTGCATCAACATCAATATTCGGTGCTGAACATCCATTTTTTCTCAATAAATCGATCTTCGTGCTTGAGACATAATTCGAAAGGTATTCTACATAATCCTAATCATGGAATTACATGATCTCTTCTTTCGTGGCTTCTCTCGTTGTATATACATCTAGATCCTTGTAGACACCATACCCGACGATCAGCGAGTGAGTCATTGAGATGCGCTTTGGGTTCATAAAATGAAATTTTCCATAATTATAGTTGCCAATCTCGTTGTTGTAAAAATAAGCGACTCGCTTGTTAGTGTTCATAATGGAGGAGGGGGTTTTGCTAAGTTTCTTTTTTCTTTCTAATTTAGCTTATTTTATGGGGAATAAGAAATTTCAGCAGAGAGACTGATAGTCAATCAATTCTTATTTTAATTGAAAAAAAAAGAGAGCCAATTATTTTGGTTAGAAAATTTTAAGAGGCAAAGAAAAGCAGTCATTTGAATCAGCAGACAAAGATAAACAGAAGGGTAGGAAGAGGAAGGGGAAGTAGTATCCCCTCTTTAAATGCCTCAACCTGAAGTTGACTCTAAGAATTTTTAATTATTGAAAGTGTAAAATTAAAGGAATTACAAGTGATTTTTTTCCAAAGAATCTAAGCAAAATAATTTGCTCTTTTGAGGATCAAGAAAGCAGGAGGGTATTTAGACAAAAAATTCCTTAGTTATTAGTTTGCTTGGAAGCTAAATATCAATAAAACGAAGGGTTTCTTTAAGAGAAAAAATTGAAAGAATGAAAGTAAGGAAAGAGATTTCAAATTATTTCGGTATTTTTATTTACTCACTTACAACTGAAGATGAAGTAAATCCAAGAACTTTTAATATATCTACAAATTCTACGTTTTTTTTCAGTTCTTTTTATCTGTACTAAAGGATTTCTTCTTTAGAAGCAGAGTTATTTTTCTTGAAAAAGCATCAATCTGCTAGGAATTCTTCTTTTTTTCTGAACTCTATTAACCAGATTCTCCTATAAATTACACTTAATTACTCCAAATATCTTGACAATGTATTCCATTCTACTTATTCTTATGATAAACATCATCTCCTTCATCTTCATCTTCACTTTCTTCAGAAATTGCACTTTCTTTATCATCGCCTTCCTTATCTCTACAAACCAATTTCTCAGTATTAAACGTTTTCTTTGGCACTAAATGAAACTACATCCCAGGTACTGGTTCAATCTCCTTGAGTTGCTTAAAAATATCCTATAAAAGTATATTCAGCCCATATGGTTTATTCATATTCTCAATACTCCTAGTCGGCAAATGCAACATCTATTAATTCTGGTAACTACTCATAAACGGATCACCTAGAGGTATTTTCCCATCAATCTCCATCTAAACTAGTAACCCTGTCTCATATGCCCAACAACGACTCACGTTTTAAATCGTATAGCCACCTCCTCCAAGCACAACCATTGGAATGTTAAACCCCATCATGTGCTTTAAACAACTACCATGACCCCTTATCGACAAGTTAAATTCTCCAATTTTATCATTCGCTAGACTATCTGCTCCAGATTAGAACACCACTACATCTGGCCTGAATACATCCATAACTCTGTCCATCACACTCTTGAACAGTTCCCGATACGTATCGTCATCCATTCCTGGTTGCAGAGGGACATTTAGTGCGTAGTTTTTCCCAATTCCTTCACCTTTTTATGTTCTGCTTCCTCTGTATGGGAAGAAATTCTCCCCGAATTCATGGAAACTCACAGTCATGACTCTGTTTGTAGTGTAGAAGGCTTCTTCGACGCCATCACCGTGATGCACATCAATGTCAATATAAAGCACTCGCTAGTAGACTCTCAAGAGCTCTAAGATGCAAATGACGATATCGTTTACATAACAGAATCCACTTGCTTCAGATTTTTTCGCATGATGAAGTCCACCGCCCCAGTTGATGGCAATGTCAGCTTGGTTTTGGATTATCAGATTCGCTGCGTCGATGGAGCCACCTGTGGAAGAAAAGTACCAATGATATTTCCAAAAATGTCCTTTAAAATGAAGAAGAGAAATTTTTGAAAAAAATATCAAGAATTTTCTGATTTTAAATTTATCACAGCCCCTCTGACAATATATGTCTCTAACCTGTAGATAGCTAGCTGAAGGTATATAGACCATCGAATTAGGGGCAGTCATACTCGATGCCTATTTTAAACCGGTTCTTTTTGAATATATTATCTTTATCAGCTTCATTGGTTTCTGGTAATGTTCCTCCAATCGCCTTTAGAATCTCAATCTTATTGTTAGATACATAGTTCTAGAGATATTCTACATACTCACTGCTGTGGAACTGCATAATCTCTGTGGAAGTGGCTTCCCTTGTTGTGTAGACATCTAGATTTGGATATATCCCATACCCTACAATGAGCGAATGCGTCATCGCTATCCGTTACGGGTTCATCAAGTGATTCTCGGTGTAACGAAAGTTGCCTATGTCGCTGTTATAAAAATAACCAACACGCTTCTTCTGTTCACACATGAGAAAAAGGAATAGAGAAACAGATGAATAACTTTAGGGAGAATAAGAGAGATAGTGAGAAAATAGGTCTGTCTTAGCAAGAAAATAAAAGCGATTTTGAATTATCACGGAAATTCTAAATGAACTGGGGAAACGAGGGGATATTTGCTTTCCAGGCGGGGAAATACCTTGAATTGATTTGTTTTATGTTTTCTTCTATGAATTAATTAATTATAAAACTGAGTGCTGATGTCACTCTAATATCAGACACACTTTTAGAATCATCGTTTTGGTGGGAAATTGTATATTCCTGTATTTTCTCTGCTCTCCCTGTATATGCTCTAATCTTAATTACTGCTGCTAAAGCTTAGTAAGATTCGTAGCAAGTCTAAGTGCATTTAGTATTAAAATGAAGAAGAAAGAAAATAAATATTTCAAACAAAAAAATATAATAAAAATCAAACAAATGGCAGCTAGAAATCATTGAAGTTTAAAACATGAAATGTAATGTTTTGATTGGCAACGGCAACTGCAAAAGAGTTTTAAGAAAAAATAGCTTAAAGGATTAATTAAATAGCAGAATTCATAGGCTTTCCTTAGTTCTCTGCTTGCTTATCTAAACAGAAATTCCCTTTCTTTTTTATAATATCAAAGTCAACACATATTTTTATATATTTAATAAGATATCCTTGGAAGGTGTATTTGTAGTTAATTAGCTTACTTCAATTAAGAATCAGGCAATATCACATACGCACACACAAAGGAATTCTTTAACATTACTACTACTATTCCAACGATGAATGTAATAGGATCCTATCATCATTTGAACAGCCCTTAAACGCCTTCAAACAAACCTACATCAACTAGATTAACTCCAGCGCAGAGAACAATACCTCAGACTGAGCCCACAAAAACAACAAGCAAAGCAAGGGTATGGAGTACCTTAGAGAGAACAAGTCAAGAAGGAGTGCTCGATAGAGAAGAAGATCTAGAGAAAGTCGAGTTGTACATTCAATACTTGAAGCAACAAAAGCACGATCAAACTGTAATCTCATCATACATATGCTAATTATCTTACTTTCTTTTTGAGCTGCATTCTGTTGGGGTTTAAAGAGAGTCCCAATGACTGGCAGGGTTGATTATGATCATAAAAATGCAGCTCATACTATTAGTCAGCATTAATTAATTTGCTTTTGTTTCAAAACATCAATAGAATAAGGAACTATCATAATCGTCTTCATAAGCACAACTTAGTCAGCAGTTGAATGGCTTAGCTCAACGATCACCAAGCGGATCGTACTCATAGCAATAACCACCCACAGCAAAATAATCCTTCGAAGATGAGAAGAAGTTGGAGAACAGAAACTGCAATGAAGATACTCTCCCATCTGCTTTGCCTCTCAATAAGCAATATGTATTTTGAATTGGATTGTGTGCTTATGTTAGCTTATGTATGTGTTTTAATTGTGCTACTAGTCAGCACAGAGTCCGACGTTCAAGAGCGTCTCATAGAGCAACAAGGACAATTACAATAACACTGGATCTACTGTAATATCATCGTCTTCAACAGCAGCGGCAGGGATTCATATTGGAAATGCTCCTCCTTCTGTTCTGAAATAGAACTACTATTATACCAGTGCTATCATGAACAGCAACAGCAATAGCAATACCTTTCATCCTTAGAATACTTAATCTGCTTTGCATCTGTAGGAATGCGGTAATATCACGAATGATCCTAAGTAACTCTAGCATTCCCTTCGAATCATGAGTGCCGAAATACATCGACTCAATGTATAAAGCTCTTTCTCTTTCTTCTCTTTCTTGAATGAAATCAAAATATTTAGCTAAATATATTGAATCTGTTGTTGTGTTTGTACAGGCAAAGTTAAATAAAGTCGAAAGAAGCAAGAGCACAAAGATCGTGCAAAGTTCAGAAAAAAAGAAAAGATATCCAGACAATCAGGATCAGATAATCACAGCTACAGATAGGAATACAAAGGAGATTCGAAGTAACAACAGCAAATAAACTACTTTAAAAGATGTAGCATACCGTAGTAATAGCAGCAGTGGGAATAACAGCAGTGATGAGATAAGCAATAGTGATAGCAGTAGTAGCAATAGTAATAGCAGCAGTCCTAGCCCTCGAGAATAATTAGACAACAATCTTGAGCGCCATAGGAGCACTAGGAATATAGATGATTTAATCAACCGTTACCTGCGATGCCTCTCCCTCGATGCCTTCTAATTGAACCTATTCCGTGACACGTTCATCACTGAAAAGAGATTACTGAAACTCAAGAAGAAAAGCAACTACAAGCAGTTGTTTTAGAAAACCTTGAAGATTCTGCTCTTAACCATTGAATCTTCCAATAACATTAAGTAGTAATAGTAACAATAATAATAATTCGGTGTTTCTCAGTCTTGTCGTAGTCTATTCACTGCTACTTCTGAGAGAAATAACGTGCCTCCAATGAAGCTACCTAATAAGGGATGCTATTCAACAGCAGAGAGACTAACTACTGAATAATAGAATATGCTTCTGCATAGTAAATCAGCTATGAATCTTTAAGCGAATGGAAGCATGAATATGGATAATCATCCCATGAAGAGAATCATTCCTATCAATGTACCTACTCCACAATAAGAGTAAAATACTAATAATAGTATTATCACTCACCCTTAAGGTGATGGATTACTGGAAATGCGCTAGAAAGTTATAAGCTAGCATTTTGAACCAGCATCATCATCACAGAATCAGTAACAATAGGAATAGCAGCAGAATAGTTTAAAGTAATATCTGATTCAGCGTGGTAAGCCGCTTGGGTTAATATCACCCAGTGGTAGTAGTAGCAATAAAATAATATCTCCAGGAGGGATATAACAAAAGCATTACTTAGCTGATAGCTATTCGTCTCGAACAAGATGCTTTGAGATTAGAAATCCAAATTACACCTTGAATTACTATTATCCTAATAATCCTAATAATAACAATAATAGTATCAGTGGATGCCTAAATACCACATGTCCTGTATTGGAATAAGAAGGATAGCATATTAATCATACATAGAATGCTATGGCAAATAATAACAACAGCTAATATCAAGCAAATTCATCATTACAACAATAACATCATAATTACTATCCTATTGACAATACTAATCTCCCACAGGAACAACAGCCTCATCATCAAGGCATTCCTCCTTCACTAGCTATCTCAGCATCGACACCATTCCTACATGCTGGCCTGCATTATCATCCTAAATAATAGCCCTACAATGAAATCAAGAATAGCATATCACCAAGTGATGGCACAACATCTATTATTCAATCGACTGATCGAACTCACCATCAATACCAGGACTATTAGCTTGATAGCTCGAGGCACAAAGAAGAAAATAGCTATTCACATCATTTGAATACTAATAATAGTAGAGAAACGTTCGGAAATAATTAATACAATCTTAACAATAGTAGTAATACGTATAATTCCTCATAATAGCTAAGAAACATCGTGAGACACAATGTGTAATTGCAGAAAGATAACTAAACTAAAGGGAAGTAGATATTATAATAATAGCCGATTTAGATTGTGAATTACTCGGGATATGATGAATGCAAGTATGATATCAATGGAGAGGTGAGATAACCTGCTTAATATGATGGTAAAGAAGAAATAGAAGAAGAAAACTAAGCTTCATGGGAATCATAATAGCAGCAGCAGCTTGATCCTCGTCATAAATAAGGACATTCATAAAGGGTCGACAGAATAAACAGCTAAGCAACGTCTAATCAGACAACGGAGCAGATACAGCATAGATATGACTCATCGGAAGACAGTTAGTCCTTGAAAGAAGCCAAATAATGTACAGATTATTTTTAATAGATTTTCAGGAATGTGTTGTAAAATATGATATTTTATTGGATGTAGACTGGGGGAGCTAATCGAAGATGGAGAGTAGTTATAACAGCAAGGACAATAATATGCGCGCTAGCTACAAGAATGCTATGATAATTACAAACTAAAAAGCTAAGACGATGAATGAAATTAATGAGTTTGATAGAGTCTCAGTGATATCGTAGGCTAGATCGAATATTGGAGGAGAAGGAGAATAAACAAGGAAGAGTGTTTTATAGAATGGCAGCTCGAAGTAGGTTAAGAAGACTGAGTAATAGGTTGTGCCTATGTGTAATCACATTTAATGCAAGAAAGAAGGCAGATGCATTATTGTAGGAGGGTCTAAGGAATCATAGAGTCATTTTTTTAAGACAAAGGAAAGAGATTAATTGCGGATAATTCCTGATATTAGTTAGATTTAAAAGAGAGCAAAACCGAAGGAAGTCAATGGATAGCAATAGTAGACGTTTGATATTATTACGAATAGTGAGCAGTGAAATGGAAGAGAAGAGGAGATTTTATGGGACAATTATCACAAAAGTTTAATTCTAAAATGATTACATATTATTTGTTGGCATAAATAAATTGGTTAAATTCAAATAAGGATATTATTAAGGTGTTGCATTATTTTTCTTCTTATGAATTTCCTAAGAGTGAACTTATAGAAAATCTAAGAACACCCATACAACAATGGGAAGCAAATTTGAAATTAGGTTTATTTTAATCTTTATTTAGTTAGAATAATAATAAATAAGTTATGTTATTTTTTTATTAATTCGATTCGAAACAGAAAATATGAAAGATTTGAGTGGGTGATTTGAAAGCCATGAAATAATGCTAATATCTTCATCAATACCAACTTAATTATGACTCTGCTCAACCAAGCAGCCATCTGTGGAGTCTCAGAGTCATGCTCTTCTGCGTTAATCTCGTTCAGGAGATTCCCCTTCAAAGGTAAGTTATAAAAGATTGGGAAATTATTTCAAATTGAATCTTTTGCACAACTTAATCTCTAATGTTTTGCTTCTATTTTGCCTTTTCTAGGGAAAGATGATGCAGATTTGTTTAAGAAAATACAAAGCGGAGAATATCGAGTCTCCTCCAGTGCAAGTCCCTCAGCTGCAGCGTTGATTCACAAGCTACTCAGACAAAACCCAAGTGAACGACCAACAGCTAGAGAGGTATCATATATTTAAAGTTATTTTGAGTTCATTAATCCATTCAGAGAAGAAAGAAATAATATTAAAAACTGTGTAACTTGATTGAGCTTTTTTGTAAACTAATTTTCTTTTTAGATATTATCAGATCGATGGCTAACTGATTGATGAGTAAATTCAATCGTACAAGACTTTGTTCTTTAGCCTTCTCCTATTAATTCATTTCTTGCATTATCCTGTGTTGTCTTATTTTAGTAATGTCAACAAACAAGCCAAACTAGAGAGAGATAAGACAAACATATTACATTATTGTACATTTTTTGCTTTGGGAGAATATTACATTCTATCTCTGTCTGTGTCTTTCAGTTGTGGTTATTTTTTGTTAAACTTACTTCTTCTTTGTATAATCATAAACGCATCTTATTAATGCAAAAAAATTACATTTTATTCGTATTTATAATCGTGAATTAATATTTACCTTTTTTATGAATCAAGAAACAGTTACTTAAGCACCTTAAACTAGTATTTGTGTGTGTGTAGTGTAAATACAGTTCACTGGATCACTAATACCTTGTTTGTTTTTTTATGATCGTAGGAGGAATTGTCGGGATGATCAAGATGATAAAAGTCAAAACACATAGGAGAAAGAGATGACAAGCTCCTAATAAAGAGGAGTTAATGAACTCCTTGTAAGAACATTTAGGTATTATTTTTATCAATTTCTAATAATTTGCATTTTTTTATAATCTTAGGAGGGATTGTCGGATGATCAAAGTGATAAAAATCAAAAAACAAAGGAGAAAAAGATAGCAAAGTCCTATTAAAGAGAAGTTAATAAACTCAAGATCATTTATGTATTATTTTGATGATTTTCTAATAATTTGCCTTTTTTTTTTATGATCGTAGAGGAAATTGAATGATGATCAAATAATAAATGTAATAAAACAATTTATGCGCATAAATGGTAAAGCATAACTTCCCCTTTTATTATCTTTTTTCAATAACCTAGAATACAGGCCCTACAGCTATCACCCAACTGGAAGGCAGAATCAACAAAATGGAAAAGAATACGGACAGCAAGAACAGCCATATGAAAGGCAAGATCACCAATATAGAAGACAGGATAAGCAATATAGATTCCAACATCATCAAAATCCTTGAAACTATCATAAGTGAGAAGGAAAAACTAAAGAAAATCTCAGAAGATTCTCGTAAGAAGCGGAAATTATCAGAAGACAAATGAAGAAGATATCCTCCAAATCAATATATATTTATGTTGTCTTGTAAAACATTTTTTCTATGTGACTAAATTCACTCTATTATTCTCGATATCGATAGGATGGAAATTTTCATGACATCCAAAATAGATTTCAACTTTGATCTGGTTCCTTAAAGTGAGAGATAGATATAAGAGAATGTTTGTAGCTGCAATGCAACAACTGGACTAGCATTCGTAGCTGCAATTAACACACTAAATATCATAGATAGCCTGGGAGTTTATCGTCTCCATTTTTGTTTGCATATATTTCTTTATGATCTCTATGAATATATGCTTTGATGGTGTATTCAAAGGATAAAGATCATGAAATATTGCGAATGAGTTTTGCTCTTCTTACTCTCCCTAGGACTGCTTGCATCTCTGAACACAAACATCTACATCCGTGGAGAGCTCATAACTGACCGAGAAATGATATTCTCAAAGCGTTTCCTCTCTGGCTAGCTGCTCATAAACATCCTATGCATATCCTTAGTCTCTTTAAACATTTCCTTACTCCTCCTCTCGCATAATCCCCTATTTCTTAATGGTATTCTACTTGAAATTCATCTCCTTACGAAAATTCAACAAAAAAATACTCAAAGGAATCTAATTAAATCGCAGACTCAAAGCAGTTTATTTGATGCATCGATTAACCCTTGGGATATGTTTCCGTGCTATCTCGCTGCGTGCGTGTACTTTGACATAGAGAAATACCCGAATTCGAATGGTGGAGTATTATGGTTGAAACACGGCGATTACGATATCACAAATTTGCCCTTTTCAATATAGTTCGAGTGGGCCTTCTGCTGGGCTGTCACAACGATTCTGACAGTTGAATACAGTGATTTTACACCACAACCACAGGATGAAGTGCTGTTCACGATCGTCTGCATGCTTGTGTCTTGCATTATTTTCCTATATTGCATAAAATTCATCTGGGAAATCTTCCAAGAACTCAACTCAAAAGAAGGTAAGTATCTGTAAGTTTTTACAATTACAATATTAGGAAAATGGGCAATAGTTGATTTGTGTGTGTTGACATACTTGGGAATATTCAAAGAGAAAGGTTACAGCGATAAATCGTTACATGAGAATCAAGCAAGTGAATTCTTCATTGCACAGATGTATCGGAGCGTATATCGAATATTAATACAAGCGATAGCATTCGCGTGATGAGTCTCTAGAGTAAGGCACAATTTCGAAACTTGCTTTAATCATGCCATATTTTGCACAGAAGGTGAGTTCAATCTACTGAGAAGAGTAGCATCATTTTCTTATCTTTTTTCTAGATAATCTTTGAATTGTTTTGTTGGTTGGTTATTAGTCAGATAGCAAATAGGATCTGATCTCCTGCAAAGAGCAGTAGAAACGAGGAACTGCTTAGAGAGAAGCAAACAAGATAAGATGGTGATCTCGAATTAGTTTCATAGCATCTTGTGCTAAATAAGCTTATTAAATCTTCGGAGAGAGAGAACAGGAAGGAATTAAGATTAAGAAGTCATTCTTTGTTGATTGTGAAGTCGGTAAGTATTTTAGATCGACGCATTATGAGAATGGGAAGTTAGCTAGAATAAAGTATTATAAAAATGAAATCAATAAGACGATTGTGAAGGCGTTTGTGGAGAGTCAGAAGTGAAGAAAGTGATAAATAATTAAAAAAAAACCAAAGAAATAAAAAAAACAAAATGAGCCACAAATAAAACGAAGGTTCCTCCATCAAAGAGGAAAATGAGAAAACCCCAATAAACTCCTAAGAGTTCGAAAAAATGATAGAAGAATACTTGTAAAAATCATTTGTGTATTATTTTGATCAATTTCTAATAATTTGCAATTTTTTTATGATCGCAGGAGGGTTAGAATGATCACGATGAAAAAACTCTAAGCCAATAGGAGATAGAGATGACAGGCTCCTAAAAAAGAGAAGTTAATGAACTCTATATAAGATCATTTATGTATTTTTTTGATCAATTTCTAATAATTTGCATTTTTTATGATCTTAGGGCAACTTTTCGAACAATCCAAGTGATAAAATTAAACGACTAAATAAGAAAAGGAAATCACCATTCTATGAAAACGAAGTTAATAAACTCAAGATCATTTATGTATTATTTTGATGATTTTCTAATAAATTTTCTTTTTTTTATGATCTTAAAAGGAATTGTAGGATGATCAAAGTGATAAAAATATAATAAATGTAATAAAACAATTTACACACATTAATGGTAAAGCATAACTTCCCCTTTTATTATCTTTTTTCAATAACCTAGAATACAAGCACTACAACTATCACCCAACTGGAAGACAGAATCAACAAAATGGAGAAGAATATAGAAGGCAGGATGAACAATATGGAAGGCAACATCGTCAAAATCCTTGAAACTATCGTAACTTAGGACGAACAACTAAAGAAAATCTTAGAAGATTCTCATAAGAAGCGGAAATTATCAGAAGACAAATGAAGAAGATATCCAAATCAATATATATTTATGTTGTTTTGTAAAACATTTTTTCTATGTGACTAAATTCACTCTATTATTCTCGATATCGATAGGATGGAAATTTTCATGACATCCAAAATAGATTTCAACTTTGATCTGGTTCCTTAAAGTGAGAGATAGATATAAGAGAATGTTTATAGCTGCAATACAACAACTGGACTAGCATTCGTAGCAGCAATTAACACACTAAATATCATAAAAAAAGATCAGGAAATTCCAAGAAGATGCTGTCATCTGGGTTGATCCATCAAGGGTTAGAATTAAGAGCTTCTTCGTAAGTCACATATGATGGGCTTCTCAGAGAATATCTCAAAAAGGACAGAGCGTTTAGTGAGTAGAAAAAATTACCAAGAGTTGAAGAGGCAGTTAAATACCAATAACACTAAAAATATTCTTGAAATATTTAATTTGTGGTGATAATTTAATTCATATTCTTTTCTTTTTTCAATGTTTTAATTGCTTGAGTTTGTACAATCAACTGATGAGCATGTTTTGGAATATTAATCAGGCAGGGAGGGTCTATGAATATCGATTGCTTTTGCACAAAGAAAATATTGTTTTGCTTATATTATTGTTAGATTAAATTTCTTTAAATATTTTTAATAATTGAAATAATCCCTATTGTTTTAATTATTATCTTTTTTGTGTTGGGATATTATTTGTATTCTTATTAAATCGATTTATTTTTAATTATCTTTCTCTCTCTCTCTCTCTCTCTCTTAATATCAATGCATTTGATTCATTTTGTTTATGATTTTTTTTTTATTTGAATTTTGAATTTAATTAATACATAGAAGGATCTTTAGTTCTGTTGCCAGCAAAACTAAATCACCAAGATTGCCACATATGTTTTTGAAAGACTCATTGAATTTATCGATGATTCAATGACAGATAATTGTGTGTTGCCACACTTGGGACTTCAGCATAAGGAGATTCAATGTGCCAATAGTGAATCTCCTGCTGCCAAATTGCTGCCTAAAATCTTTAAAGATTTTACATTATCTCAAGAAGGATCTTGAAATCGTTGTCCGAAAACTCCTTAAGAGTTTTTTAAAAAACGTGGACAAGAGGAGATTCGGGGTATCGTTCAATTAATTGTTTGAACAATTTTTTGGTTGGGTTTTCGGCAAGGTATGATTGGATTTGTTTGTTAAAACTGGATGAGGGGTCAAGCAGGTTATGCTAGTTAGGAGTGTAGGAATGTCTAAGAAAATAGTTAAATAATCATAGGCAACCAAAGGATCGTATTTTGTGGTCTACTACTCCATTGCGGGAATTAAAAACTTAGTGTGTTAACTGTTTGTAGTGCTGCAAAAAAGCAATAGCTACGCAGTTTGCCTTGCTGAAAATGATCTGTATTTCGTTTCTTGTTAATTAATTAATTATTTTTCTTTATTCTCGAGAAAGGAATTATTTTTTTCTCTCTTGGGGGACGGGGGGGGGGTGGGAATTGAAATGTTAAAAGCACTTAGTGATTTTATTTATTTATTTAGCCTTGGGGATGTTAAGGAAGTTAGAAGTCTATGCGCGGGGAGATAAATAGAAAAGGGATAATTAATTGGAAAGTGAATAATTAATCTTTCAGAAATAAATCAATTTATTTTGTGAGATGCAAAATGAAATTGGTGGATTTAATATTAAATAATTGAATTTCTCTTCTGTAGGGGGTCGTGTAAATAAGTGATTAATGCCACTTCTTGATTTTCTCTCTCTTTCTCTCTTCTTTAAAGTATCAAATTATCAAAACATCCCTGAAAACATG
>Ga0302271_10002942_pt1 | contig 14862 bp, 8 predicted proteins | sample III_Bog_N1_1_FD_198767 | JGI IMG/M metagenome (GOLD analysis project Ga0302271, IMG submission 198767) | Peat permafrost microbial communities from Stordalen Mire near Abisko, Sweden - III_Bog_N1_1 | ecosystem: Environmental > Terrestrial > Soil > Wetlands > Peat | place: Sweden: Abisko... | reverse complement strand
TTGACTTACAAGGAGTTGTATAATGAAAATGGATAAATTAAAAATAAGCTGAAAGAACCAAAGGCAATTGATTTGCACGCTGCTCTTAAGTACATGAGATAAATGGCATTAGCTCTTGATTACAGTAAGATATTGAGTTATGTTACAGTTTATTTAGGTTCAGAAGAAAAATATCTAAATGAAAATGATTTTTTATTTGTGGTGTTGTTAAAACAGTGCACAATTTCGCGAATATTGTTCATCGAGATATCAAGCCTGATAATTTACTTGTGGATGAATTCGATAATCTTAAAATCGCTGACTTTGGAATCTCTTAGCTTATGGAGGAAAGAGATGAAACATCTTCGAATGCAGGCACAAAATCGTTTATGTCTCCTGAAACTTGGGAGTGTAATTAATGACTTTGCATGATTCTTTTAGCAGATAAGCTTTGAGATAATTTTGATTTTGTTTTTTGATCTAAAATAATTAGAGAAGGTCTTCAAAGCAACACCTCTGGATATATGGGCTACAGGGATTACTCTTTATATGATGATTTATGGAGAAGTGCCTTTCAAAGAGAAAAAAATGATGGATTTAAAAAATGAAATATGCACAAAAGAGTAAAAAACATATGAATTTGCTACCTTATTCCAAGAATATTTTTCTTTTCTAACAGGATAGTTCTTCCACCTTTGCCTGAAATTGAAGATGAAACAAAGGATTTTCTCTTCCGAATGCTAGATAAAAACCCAGAAACAAGAATTACAGCTAAGGAAATGCTTGTAATCTATTTGTTTCTTCAATTTTTCTTTTTAAGTGAATATTATATTTTTACTTTTAGACCCACCCATGGTTAACTAATGATGGAGTTGTTACTCTCCGAAATGTAATAGATCATTCTTTAGATGTTGACAGCAAAGATCTAGAAAAGGCCATTGGAAAATGTACTAAATTTACAGCTTCTGTATTGATCGCTCTTGGATTAAAGAGAGTGTTAAAAAGAACAAGATAATCTTTAAATTTCAATGATAGCCATAATGGTTCTATTTTGACTCCTTCTCCTGTGAATAGATAGAGTTTAGAGTTAAAAGGTAAGCCTAGTTTACTTGGGAATGAGTAGCGTTTTTCATTAGCTAAATCAGAAAATATTTCAAGATTTTCTAAGATGTCTTCACGTAATTTCAATGACGAAGAAGTTAGATAAGAAAAGGATGCTGCAGATTCATAAAATTGCAGTGTCTCATAGATTCTAAGAGAAGATTCTTCCTTTAACAATTGAGTTATAAATGTAATAACGAAATATGTAAAATATCGTTCATGAAAGGAAGAATTATTTCAACAAAAATCTTTCTAATTTTTTAAGTTTGTTTTTTAATAATTAACTCTTTGTGTCTGTTCATAAATTATGTAAAAATGAAAGAAATACTTGCTAAAAATTTACCATTTTATATTATTAAATACATCCCTAAACATAGGCATACCCGTACAACCTATTAAACAATATAATCTTCTTCACATTAGCTCATCAAAGGATTGAACTTCACACACGTCTTCAATGACAATACTGTTCTTTAATCCTATGTTATTAATCTCAAATGTGTATTCTTCTTTTTAATCAACAAGATTCTTATCACTCAATTCTGCAACTAAGTAATAATTCGGAAGGGAATCAACTTTCACTAATTTTTCCTTTAAATGAATTCTAACTTCAAATCTTCTGTGATCATTTGTCCTCCAGTAATTTAAAATATCCGTTTAGTAATTCTCTCCGAGATGTAGTTTTCCTCCCTTTATCATCTTATTAATACCTTTAACAGATATGCATTCTCTGTAGCAAAGACTATAATCATCGACTAATTTATCATGTCTACGCGAATATGGCATAATCCCAAAGTAGAATCTAGGATAGGGCTTATTTGTATTTCCAACTGTGTTTTTAAGAGTTATAATATATCTCTTTTCTGGATTTAATTTAGTTTCAAAGCAGCTCTACCCACATAGTCCTGAATAATAAAGCTAAATTTAATTATTATCTATGTTCTTCATGCTGATGTTATCTGTAGATCCTACGACTTCTCTGGAAGGCACAACCGATATTTCATTGATAATTGATTTCCATTTAGGAAGATTTGCTTCGTGGAATGTAAAAACAGAAGAATTCATTGATTAGTAGTTATTGAAAAATGATATTTCCTCAACTGATTACAGTATATTGATTGCTTTTATTTCTGGCTATTCGGTGCTGTAGCTTTCTCTGAATTATTAAAGTTGATTGATTTGAGCTGTGATCAAATTTGAATTCTCAGCTGCGTCTTTTATTTTGTCATCAAGTAATTTTCTAAGATTGTTATCTGAATTCTATTTTTGCTGTTGCTGAAGAATCAGTAGCTACTTCAGTTGTTAAGTCTAAGCTATTTGCTAATACTGGTTAAGGAAGCTGGATTGGAGCTGTGTGAGTCTATTGATTTGACTCTTCGATTTTACCATGGCTTTTTTGATTGCGATTTCATAATTTTTAACTAATTTTTGGTAGAATTCTTTAATTTGATTTATCTCTGATTCGATTGAGTGGGATAAGTGAAATATTAGCTGATTGAGAGTTGGATTGTTCAGTGAAGGGAACTTAGAAAGAACTGTATTATGATCAGATTGCAATACTTGCTTGATCACAACGCAATCGTTAAAGCAAGAATTTACTGTATGTGCGAATATTTATGTGATTTTGTCTTTTATTTTTGTTTATCTAACTTTTTTATTTGCTGCTACGCCCTGAAAATTAGTTTAACTTAAAACCTACAAATTCAAATATACTCAAAAATAGAGATTTAAACTAGAACAATTTGTTAGCTCATAGTACGAGGAATGACTTTCAGCTTCACTATTGAAGGTATTTATGGAAAATCAACTAAATTCATCAAGAAAAGATTAGCCATTTTCTTTCTAGATCTACCATTTTTATATGAAAATCAGAGAATATGAGGATTGTTCAAAAACAAAAACAAAGATACAAGACTAATAAATAAGCCAATTTAGAAGATCTTTATTCATGCTTCATTTTCAAAAAGTTATGGATAAAGTCTCATAAATTCCTTCATAGCTTATGGACTTACTCCATGGCGTTGACCAGTTTTCTTAGAATAGCTATTGTGAATCCCAATAACTTAGCATTTTCGATTAAAAATAGGAGCTCCTTCATGTCCCCAATACGTCCAGCAAGAATGCTTTAGAGGTCCAAGTTTTTCTTTGACATTCCCATAAATTTTATTTGGTAAGTAACCCTTGAAATTTCCATTAGAAATCGTGAAAGGTTCATGTCTAGATAGCCATTTCCTATCGTTCTTCTCTCGATCGAAAAAGGAAGGGTTCCCAATACAAAGTAATTCTGCTGTATGTTTGTAATCAGTGAAAAGAGAGATTCTCACTGAAGGATATATTTTCTAAAAAATCGGATCAATATGAATTATTTTTAGAACTGCAATTCCTCGTTAATAGTTAGCTTGCACTAACACACAATTGACTTCTTCACCATTAGAAAAAAACAATTTGTATATTTTTTATGGAGTTTTGAGTGAATCAGCATTCTCGAATTCTCTAAGACAATTCTTAATTTCGTTTTCACAGACAATTTTATCATTTGCTTCAACTTCTAATTCCATGGATTTAGGGCTATTTTCTATATTAATTTTTTCTGTTAAACACAGCGTACTTGTCATAATTAAGCCCTTCTTGCCATTAAAGCAGAAAGCACTTCCAAAAGTGTCTTATGCAAAGTGGAGACAGCTTGGAAGAATCTTTCGTACTCTATCAAAAAATCTACTTGGAATCCTCCATTTTCTTGGGTCAAGATGCTCTAAAGTTTAGATTTTTCTTTAGATTAATTCAGGGATAGTGACTTCACTCATAGCTTGAATTTTTAACTATTTTCAGTTTGTTTTGGGAGGAAATATATTTTCATTCTTCTCAATAATTGAAGACTCTTTATTTAAAAGACTAAAAAATCAATATCGTAATAATACATCACTTTTAGAAGAGTTTAACCTAATAAGCTGTTTAAAGTCTATTCTAGATTTGGAGTGATTAATATAGCTATTTTAACATCAAGAGAACTCAAAGCATATTAGTTTTTCTTTGAAATATTTACAACAAAACTCATAAAAACAAACACGAACAGTTTTAAATTAATTTTACTCTTAGAATCCTATCAAAAGTGAACTTAAATGAATTCAAATTTTTTAATTTAAGGCGGGCTAGTCTAAGAATTAGAAATTGTCAGACTATTAGAAGGTTTGAATTCCTTCGATACAGTAGAAGCCTACTAGAAAAGAACATGAGGGTTAATCCTAGCAGGTTATGGAAAACAATTTGTGTGTTATGATGAAGAAGCGTAATGCGCTGATTATATCCGTAGAGGGTATTTATCTTGAATGCGATGGTAACTCTTTGGAGCTGTCTGAGATGTGTTAAGATTGCTTTTCTTTGAAGGGGAAAGATATGGTTTTGTTAATATTACTGAAGGTGATTTTTTATTTATTATAGAGTTAAAAATCTAGTTTTTAGGCTCTTTAGACTCATTTGAGCTTTCCTTTTGAAGATCCACAGTAATAGACGAAGAAAGTGTTGATTATTTATTATCATTTTTGACAAGATAGCTGCTTAAAGGTGAGGATAATGTTGATAGTCCAAGGTTAACATTGCTAGGAATATATGATTTTGAAGATGGAGAATGTCCTTCGTTTTTATGATTAAGTGACTGCAAGCTTTCAGCATAAGACGATTAATGTTCTGGTTGGTAATTCAAAACTGGAGACAATCTATCTCTGCATGTAAACTTCAGAAATGTTTTGATTTATTCAGACATACCCTCTGATTCTTCATTTTAAAGTTCTAATTGTTATGAGTAAAGAGCTTTTGACGTAGATGGAATGCTATTTCTTGTACTAAATGATCTATATTTAACTCCATTTAAGCCTTAAATAAACGGAATACCTTTGTTGATACTACGATTGTTGCTATTGTTATGTGTTCCCCTAGGCGATATACTATCTGGTTAGGCATAAAAAGTCAACGCTCCTATTTAATTTTTGTTTTGATTGTATGTAATGATCTTCTACTCCGAGATAACATTCTCGATGAAGTTTTCTTTCTTGAGTCTGCACTTCTTCGTTTTGATTGGCATATTCATTGGGAATCGACTTGTTGGCTGCCAGACAGATGCGTTAGTCTCGTAGTAGTATTGTTTGTGAAAATTCTATGGATCTTTAGTCGCAGGAGAGTATTCGTTGGTTTGGGGTTTAGAGTACGCCTGCCTTTCCTCTTGTAGATATGATGATTGAAACGATGTATTGAGTGATTGCAAAGTTAATCTCCTTCTCTTCTCCCAAACAGATATGGAAGAATTTTATTCATTTGTTTTTGGTTTTTCTCCCCATCCATCACGATCTCTAGAAATCTGTGGTCGCTCTCGGGAAGTCATAGGCCTTTACATGTGCTTAAGTGGCTTATCTTGAGGTATTTTGGTTGTCTCTCCGCAAGTTGTAGGTCTATTATCTTAAATTCTTGAGATTCTAAGAATTGAGTTTGCTGAGTTTATTTTTTCAGAATCCAGTTTTATTTGTGAAGGAATATCTTCAGGAGCTCTCATTCCAAGTCGACTTGGACGTAAACCTTCAGTATAATCTTCATATTCGTCTTCTTCATGGACAACAACAGCAGCAGCAACTTTTTTGGGTTCTTCAGATGTTGTTTTGTTTTTTAATAGTTTTTAGAGAACAAGATTGGAGAGAAGAGATGAGCTCATCTCTGAACTAGGTTCTTTTGATTTTGTATTCTCCTCTTCATTGGAAGGCAAGTTAAGCTTGAAATTTTCAAGCCTAGATGGTGTTTTATGAGCATTATTTTTAGTTGGGGACTGTAGTTGAGCGGATATATTGTATCCCTGCACAGCAAAGTTTGCTGAAGAAGGAGGAGAAGGAGCATTAACTTGGACTAGCTTTGCTTTTCTGTGATTAGAATAGGATTTAAAAATGAGTTCATGTATACTCATGCTTTTCTTCTAAGGAATATCTCCTTCGTTTAACCTGGAATTGAGAGAAATATGAGGTTTTCCTTTCTCATAAGAATCCTTGAACTTATGAGTGATGCTCCACATTAGAAGGATTTATATTAAAAGAAAGTATTAACTCAAAGAAGCTATTATCTATTTACCCATGAGTTATTTGGAATTATTTTTTCTTAACCACATAATTAAATGAGTAAACTTGGATGAAAAAATCGATAGTGTCCTTCTTGCAAGGAAAAACTAAGCAGAATGATAAAACCCCGTTTTTTAAGATCATTTGTTATAAGAAAAAAGGAATTATTAAAACCATCCCCTCCTTCGTATTTTGTCCTTGTAGCAGTAAAAATGAGTTTTAAAATTTGATTCATAAAAATGCAATTCACTTTTTATGTTAGCTTTAATATTTTCTGAAAAAAAACAAATAAATACCAAAAAAACAAGAAATAATTTTTATTTTTAATATTTTCTTCTTCTTCCTTTTCTCCTCCTTCATACTCTAGTAGTGTAAGCAATCACTATACAAATAATGGAGGTTGTATCAGAAAGATTGCTAATTGAATGGTGAATTTATTCTTAATATTTCCCCGCTATCTCTCTCTCTCAATCAAAAATTAAGATTGAAACAAAAAGATAATCACAATGAGTAGAATCCGTACTGAAGGTAGTCTAAATGAATTTCTTCAAGATCATTGCATTGAATAGTTTTCACAAGGCAGCACACTTCATATCAACAGATTAGAAAAGCAAAATGACTACTAGCATTACCAACATATTCATTCATCAATACCTTTGAATCATAACATATCTCCTTCTTCAGATCATCAAGTAAATAATTATTCTAAAACCCATCTTCTTTCTGATCATCTTCCAGTAGTATTTGTTCTAAGAACTAGCTTAACAATCGAGATATTCCAGCAGACTCGATAAGCGTAAGCTTCCTTAATCTGCGAATTCTAGTTTGATTTTTCATCCATAAAATTTCAGGGACTAGAGAAGAGTTTTACTATGCAGTTGAATCTCCACTTAAAAAAATATCATCTTAGAGGACTAAACCAACTTCAAGGCATCCTTCTCCATTAGCGGAATATCATCCAAAACAACAACAATATCTTTCTAATTATTCTTCTTAAAACAAATTGAAGCGATCCAAGAGTACAAATCAAAGAGCCACTGCAAAAGATAAGCAGAATATATTTGCTCCTAAGATATTTTCAAATAATTCTGCCTTAGAAACGCGTAAAATGTCTTCAATCCCCTCAGTATGTAACATTTACAATGTTTTAATGATATGCTTAAATATTTTTGCATGTTGAACAAGAAAAATGATAGAGCAATGACTGAAGAAGCCTAGCTCTCAAAAGATACCAAAAGCAGTTAAAATATCAAAATAGGTGATCAAATTATGACTCCATCTAGTAGAAATGCGTATCTTTGCATTAAACCTTAAATTATTTGCATATTTTATCTTTTTTCTTGTACAACCTCATATCTAATTTTATCACAACCCAAAAGAATCAGAAAAAATCACTTACTTCTGAAGACAGCTGTTAAGATAGATAGACAAGATCAAAGACTCCATTCAGGTGAATAAGCTTCTAATCTATCATACAAAAGACTGTTTAAGGAGCTTCTGTTTGAAGATATTACTGCTCCCTAAGATAAAAATGGAAAAAATGATTTAACTACAGAATAATCTGAGTTATGTACTAATCAATCGAACATGTCTCCAGATGCAAATGATAAAAGTTTTATTAATGAGAATAAAGATGACTACATACTTAAGTTACATAGTGACAATAATTCGAGTCAATTTAAAGATCGGATGCATCGTTTTAGAAGCAAAGGAAATCCAAAAGATTATTTGAGGAAACTAGATGCACTGCAATGGGCAAAGAATCATAATAAACAGTATTAGAATTCATTTAATAAGTATAAAGCTTAGACATAAAAGAACACAACTGCAGCCGTTCTAAAGAATCAAAATATCAGTTATACTCCCTAAAAATATGTATCTTCAGAGTATATTAATAAGATATTTTAAGTTGCACCATTGATAGATTACAAATTATAGAAATACCAGCAAAAAGGATAAAATAACAATTCTTCGATGCTTATTTTTGCCAAGTAAGCAAATAAATATCGATTATGAGGGATTTTTTGAAGGGTATTAAAATAAAATTTAGGATTATTTGATTTTTTCTTGAATATGTTAAAGTTAATCTATTTGTGTTTATGAATTATTTGATAAGGCGTAAATCTAGTATTTAATATATGATCAACAACGCTGACAGTCCTTCTTAGCGAATACAACTGAACTTAATCAATGGAGGGTTTTCTGAGAAATGCATTGCTGAAAATGAAAATGAAAATATGCAAAAGAGCTAATAATAATTCTTAGGGATTTAAAATTAAAAATAAAGAGCTAGAGAAACTTATGCGAAGAATATTCAACAATAATCACCTTCTTTTGGGCCTACAAGTTTCATGATTTTCAAAAATGACATGAGTCCAATGGGATCCTAAGATATTTAGAAAGATAAAAGGACGAGAAACCATTCTATCGATTTTTCAAGATCTCAAAGTTACAATAAAAATAATATTAGTTCCAGTTCAAGTAATGTCTAACCAGCAAGCGATTCATAAGGGTCTATTTCAACTGCTAGAAAAAATGGCTTTAGTCGGAGAGCTGGAGTAGGGTTGAAAAACTCTCCAAGGGAAGTCATTAAAGGATTGTAGAATATAATATCAGAGTTATCGAAAGATAAGTGAAGAAAAAAAGTATGTTTAGCTTTGAAATTTATGTTTTGAAAAAAGTAAGAAAAAAAAAAATTTATGACACCAATAATATGTCCTTCAGTCTTAAATATCTCAATGGGATATTTTTGCTAGAATTTTTAATTAAAAAAAGAAGGAAAGTGATCTGATGTAAGATTGAAGGGCCTTGTTTTTAATTTGATTTACCATATTGCATGCTAATTAATAATATTATTATTACTTTTTTACAATTTTAAAATATGCTAGAAAAGAGATAAAATAATAAATAATAAATTTTGTAAAACTATCATTTAGAAGTAGATTTATGATATTTCATAGAATTTAAAGCTTAGAAGAACTATTTTAGTTTTTATGAAATAGATTTGAAAATCAAATCATCTTTAGAAATTTCTAGTTGTTTTATGTTCAAGTTGGGTAATCTTTGCAAAGGGTTGTAAACTAAAGAAATAAATTGTAACTTCTAGCTGTAAAAAATAAGCTTTAGAGAAATTAATATGTGAAAATTTCAAAAAGAATGGTAATTATTGTTTTTCTATTTCGAATCAACTCAGAATTTTAAACCATGAATTTGATTTATGTCAATCTGAAGTTCTTTAAATTCGTAGTTGTTGATCTGCGTTCTTGGATGAAATAATTTAAAAAAAAAATTAATAATCAAGAAAATTATGATATTATCTCTTATCTTTGGATTAATTGCGCTATACCTATTGTGGCTAATAGGAAAGTTTATTGTAGAACCATATCTTCGATATCGTGAATATAGGAAATATGGCAATGGAAACTTCATTCCTCTTTTTGGTGAAATTCTAAACTTCTATGAGGCAGCAAAAAACCATGGAAACGAAAGCTACAATCTTGAACATCGCTTAGATAATGATCTAAATCAGAAGATCTATGTCACAAACTTAAGTAAGTTGGAATATCATTGTGCTAAACATTATTACTAACTGTTTAGCATGGATTGCGTTAACTTCATAAACGATTGACTGAGTTTCATTTATTGTTTATTTTTTTAGGAGATTGGGTCAAACTCGAGTTAGTTAATCCTTAAATTATCAAGGAATTTTTCTAAAAATAGTAATTCTATGAAAAAGAACCCTACTCAATTTCAAATGTGAAGCGATTAACAAGTAATGGAATAATCGTTGCTGAAGGATAAAGATGGAAAACAAGTCGGAGAATCTTCTCCAAAGGGTTCCATTTCGATTACATCCAAGGGATCAGTTCCAAAATCGAGAATATTGCTCTCAATACATTCCAGAAATTAATTCAAAATAAAGAACTCAAGAATCTTAACATGATCGAAATCATGCAAGAAATCACCGGGACTACGATTATTTTATCATTTTTTGGAGAAACCTTAGAGGATTGCAATATTCGAGGGTTAAAAATGACTTAAGCACTGGCTTTTGCATTGTCTTCATTAGGAGAATAAACATTTACTTTTCAATTCTTCTTGTTAGGCCATAGGTTCTTTGAAATGGGATTTACCAAAAAACAACGGGAGGTTAGTTCTTTCATTAAAGAATTGAATGAGTTCATAGCAATACATCTCGAAAGGAAGATAAGTGAGATCAAAGATGAAATCAAAACCAATGGGAAAACAGAAAATCCAAGTCTTCTTGCTTAACTCATAGTTTCGGGGGATATCGAAGAGATAAGCTAAGAGCAGTTGCGTTAAGATTTTGCTAATTTTTATCTAGCTGGGATGGATACAACGGGTCATTTACTTGGAATGATAGTGTACTATTTGAGTTAAAATAAAGAAATGTATTAAACTCTACAGGCAGAAGTTGACAAGAATTCAGATTCTTCTCCTTCGAATCTTGCATAATTACCTTATTTAAACGCAGTTATCAAAGAAGCTCTGAGATTTTATGGGCCAGGAAATATTCCATTCGATAAAATTGTAACAACAAAAGAGAGAACATTTTGTTCTTCTTTGTGAATAATTGTTTCAAGTTGTTTTAAATAAATCCTTTTCTTTTTCAGGCAATTAAGGACCATGAGCTTGATGGGATCCCAATTAAAAAGGGAACTGTTGTGTCTCCATATGCTATTTCAATACACAGAAGTTCAGAATTCTATGAAGATCCACATTCATTCAATCCTGCAAGATGGCTAACCAAAAAAGAAACAGATTTACCTCCTTTTGCATTTATCCCATTCAGTGCAGGGTAAAGAAATTGTATCGGATAACATCTAGCCATGATGGAAGCAAGGATAATATTGAATTTATTTGTGAAGACATTTGAATTCTCATCAGATCCTGATTATAAACTCAGAATGAAATTTAAGTTTTTATATGAACCAGCAGAACCTCTTAGAATCAATTTGATTCCAAGAAACTGCGTGTCTTGAAACAACAATAAGATGTTCTAAGTCTTTTATGTTTGTCTTGGTGTACAATGATCATTACAATAATTGAATTCTGATTTTTTAAGTGAATATTATTAGATTTTCTGTTTACTTGGAAAGGGATATCCTACCTCAAAGCAATGAAATAAATCAATATTATTCAATTATCCTTTTTCATTTATTTGGTAGAAGACTTTAGGTATCCCTATCAAATGATATGAAATATGTTAAATAATCACCTTATGGATAAGTAAAACTTTGATGCATTTAGATTCATTTTAAAGTTGCTCATTTGACGGAAATAACATGAAAGAACTTCTACAAATAATTGGCTATTTCTTTTATCAACTCCTTGGTGTTAATTTGATTTGAAAGGGATTGAGTGGCTCACAGAGAAACCTTGTTATCAAGATAAGTTTATAATCAGGAGGAGAAGAAAAATCAAAGGTTTTCACAAAAAGATTGAGGATTATTCTTGCCTCTAGTTGTGCTAAATGCTATCCGATGCAATTCCTTGACCAAGCTGAGAACGGCAAGAATGTGTAGGGAATAATGTCTGCATCTTTTTTTCCGATCCAACGGGAGGGGTTGTATGTATGCGGGTCATCATAATATTTAGTGCTTCTGTGGATACAAATTGCGTAAGGAGAAACGATTGTGCCTTTTTTAATAGGTATACCATCTAAGTCATGGTCTTTCGTTGCCTAAGTGAATTGAGAAGAAAATATTATTGTAGTGAACAATCAGTAAAAAATGTAAAAAAAAAATTATTTACAATTCGATCAAAAAGCAGATTCGCTGGACCATAATATCTAAGCGACTCCTTGATAACAGCATTCATATAAGGTAGTTATGCAAGTGCTTATGGAGAATTATCCTTGTTAGTATCAATTTCTTGCTCAAGAGTCTGATAGATTTCTTTGTTTTGTGTGATATAATAAATCGTCATGCCAAGCAAATGTCCAGTTGTGTCCATCCCAGCCAAATAAAACGTTGAGAAATCTTAGTAAAGCTATTCTCTGGATATCTCATCTACCTATCCAGATGTAACAAGCTCAGCTAGGATGCTTTTATTCTCAGTTTTCCCTTTTAACTTGATTTCTTCTTGGATATCTTTAATCTTTTGATTCAAATGTGAAGAGATAAACTCTTTGACTTACTTGATAAACTCAGTCAATTCTCTATCATGCTTTGTCAATCCTAACTCAAAGAGTCTTTTCCCAAAAATAAAGTATTTAAAAGTGAAAGTTTATTTCCCTAGAGAGTTTATTGCATGAGACAACGCTTATGGCAGTGACATTCCCTTGAATTTAACTTCTTCCAAAGTTTCTCCAAAAAACGATAAAATAATAACAGTTCCTGTGATTTACTGCATGCAATCAATCACATCAATGTTTGTTAGATCGTTATCTTTTATCATAGCCTAAAACTTCTTCATTGCAACCGCTTCAATGCTTGAACTGAGATTCTGCAGATAATCAAAATGAAACGCCTTGGAGAAGATTCTCCTACTTGTTTTCCATTTTTAACCTTCAGCAGTCAGAATTCCTTCTTGCAGAAATCTCTTTTGATTTGCGATAAGCGTACTATCCTTGATGTAGTAGTTATTCTTCTAGAAGAAATCCTTGACGACATCTGGATCTACGAGGATTAATTTCACAGTGCTGCCTAAATATTTCAATTAATTACAAGAATTTAGAAATAATCTTGATTGTCCTTCAAATTGTCATAAAACAGCCTGAATTGTTATTATTCGTTTTTTACCTACGTTAGTCACAAAGACTCTTTAGGAAGTGTCGTTATCGAGAAGATGATAGCGATGATAACTCCAATTCCCATATTTCTTGAAACACTGTTTGGATTTTACCATTTCTCCAATTAAAGGGTAAAACATGCCATCTCCATATTTTCTGTACCTACGATAGCGGATGTAAGGCAACACGATTTGCTTACAGATGAAGAAAAGGATCAGTAAGAAAAATAGTATAAATATCATTTTGTTTTCAGTTGAAACTTAGACAATCGATGGTTTTTGTATTTTTGGGATGTTAATTTTAGTGAGTATTTTTTTGGAATTAAAGTATTTCAGAAAGATATTTGTTGGGAGATTTTAAATCTAAAAATCTATGAAATTGAATGAAGACATGCATGACGATAGATTTGTATTAAATTGGAGTGACGAAAGAGTTATCTGCGTTAGTTTTAATATGTATTTTGTAATGTTTCCAAAAGGATATTTACAGAACAAAATTAATCCTCCCAAATATCTCAAACTGTAGAAATCAGAGAAGAAGGAAGAGGGATTTTTATAAAGAAATGAATGAAGAATTTTAAGTAATGCATCTTGATTTCAAAGTTAGTGGATGTTAGATATTATTATTTACCTGTAAAATTAATAAGTAACTGAGAAAAGGAAATAAACGATCATCAAAATTAGCAGCATAATGAAGAAGGATATTTTGAACAATTCTTTATTATGACAATTACCTGAGAAATAGTCATCTGAAAAACTGTTGCCAATTTTACATGTATATAAGTCTTTTTAAAATAGATTAATCCTTTTTTTCTGCCATCCTGTCATATGATTGTGTTTTGCAACGCAAGAAAAATTATTCAAAATGGTACTTTTTTTTATACTTTAAACATGAAAATGTCAACTCTCCTATGAAGGGAAGTTTTAACTTTCACTAATTTGTAAAAAAAGCAAATGTTAAACCTTTAAAAGCTCATATATTTTTGAAAAAACAGATGGCTTCTGCAAAGAAGTGAGAATCATACCTTTTGTTGAAAAAAAAACAAACCAAGCCAACCCAACTGATTTAATAATTGTAAATCATAATAATTTATTGATAATTGACAAAACAGTATGATCATTTACACTTTCTCTAAATAAAAAATAGATCGTTTTTTCTATCAGTGATAAAGAGAGTAACTTAGTAACTATTAAAGGGAAAAACACCAATCTAGTAATTGAAATCGATCATTCAGAAAGTAAAAAAGTTAAAAAACTATTCTGAGATAGATAATTATTCTCCCACAATGATAAAAAATACCGAATCTATGAAATAATCTTTTAAAAATTGATAAAAAAAGATCAAAGGAAATTCAGTTCCATTTTGCTGCCTGAACGATATGATTGCTTGCAGAAAAGATGATATGAAAAGAAGGTTTTTTTTAATAATAACTGCTGATTTTGAATCTTTCTTAATTAAAGATTACTAAACATCAAACAGAAGAATTCACAAAAAAACTTTAGATAAAACAATTTGAACAACTATATTAACTTAACATAAAGCAGCATCTTTTGGATTTCAAATCCATGATCGTTATGAAACTTATTAAGGATAAAATATTATGAATACGTCGCTTAAAATAAAACTTCAAAACTAAGATCAGATTTATTTCGTAAATAAAATGTTAATTGCCTTATTTGTGAAAAAAAAATTACATAATTACAACAAAAAGTAATACAAATACTATTTAAAAATGAAGATATTGAAATGTGATTATATTTTTATCTAGAACTTTCGTTGAAAGCGATCTTCATATCATATCATATTATTAATTTAGTTTTAGAGAAGTGAGCTAAACAGTTTGAAAATCCTTATTCAATTTTCTCAATACTATTGTCAATTCAATAGACTGTAAATAAAATCAATCTTTTTGCTTTGATAACTAATTATTTTATT
>Ga0302271_10002940_pt1 | contig 14868 bp, 7 predicted proteins | sample III_Bog_N1_1_FD_198767 | JGI IMG/M metagenome (GOLD analysis project Ga0302271, IMG submission 198767) | Peat permafrost microbial communities from Stordalen Mire near Abisko, Sweden - III_Bog_N1_1 | ecosystem: Environmental > Terrestrial > Soil > Wetlands > Peat | place: Sweden: Abisko... | reverse complement strand
ACCATCCCTTCACATCAAATCAATATTACCTTGAAACGCTACTCATCGTTGGGTCTTTCAGAAGTGATTTTATCTTCGAGTCCCTTAAGTTTATCTTCCAAGATATCCCTACGATCTTACTTCTCCTTATCGATATTCTGAGTAATGTTAGTCCATTTGTCACTAAGCACTCGGATCCTTTGTCTATTAGGGGAGTCAACTAAACCATACATACAAAACTCAAATTTTATCAAGAGATAAGATCAATAAAACCAATTAATTTGTCTGCTCTTTTTGATTCAATGAACTTATGTAATTCTGTACCATCTTGAAGACCTTGGAAGGTGGAGCGATAAGGGGAAGATAGAGGAGATGTCATAATATATGTCAATACAACCAGTACGTTGTTTGTCTTTTTTTAGTTTGGGGGAAAGTAAGTATCTTTTTATTTGAAATATTTTTTATTGAGCAATATCTGCTTTTGTGAGTGTGCTTATCTATCTGTCATTCTCTCCCTCCCCCCTCTCCTCCAAGAATAAAAATATATAAGCATTCAATTAGAAACTATATTTCACTGGAGATAAGATTAACATAAGCTCTCTTCTCTGAAATATCTTCTTTTTCAAACAGACAATAATATATCTTTACCTTTTTTTTAAATTATTTTATTTGATTTTCATCTTCAATCTTTACTTTCTATTTGCTTAGCAAACAAACTCGACCCTACTTTGATATTCTAAATATGCAATAGCAACAGACAATATCACATAATGTTTTTGACATTCTTCATTCATTGTAAAAAGATTCAGATTTGTTAATAATCCCTCTAATCGTAGCATTGAAGAGTGTAGTTCTGTTGCCTTCTATCTCCATGAGCAATGCCATTTTATTCAAGAGTTCTGTTAAATTTTCAAGATTTGTTAGATTAGCTTTTATGAAGAATCTTTGGGGAAAAAATGAGATTTAAATGGAAATAAGAAAATAATGAGTTTTTCTTTCTTACATTTGAAGATGATGGAGAATTGCTTGTGATGAGGGAGTACAGCTTTCAATTCGATCATGCTTTAGAACACAGATAGCTAATAATCCTGGAGATGAGTTGTGGAGTAGTTTTATTCGAATAATTCGCGATATTCAGTGGCTCCTTTGAAAGCTACTAGCGTATCTGTTAATGTCTGCACTGAATAGATCACCTTTTCCAAGAGGAAAATGAGTTCTTTCTCAGCTGCAGCACCAACAATTAATGGCTTTATGTTCTTGACAGTATAAAACACCCAAGATAGCATCGATTCCGGTGCATAGTTTTGAATTTTATATGATCTTTCAAGATCATCGTAGAATTTCATTTTAGCATCGAAAAGTCGATCTTAAAGTGATTTTCCATGATTTAAAAGCACTTCCCACATTTAGATCTGCACTCCATCAGGAGCGATTGTCTAACGGATATTGATGCGCTTGGGGTTAGTGTAGTTTGCTTGCCAGAATTTCATAGTTTTTAACTTTAGTCAAATTGCAAAAAATTGTTTAGTCAAAAAATATTATCAAAAAATAAACATAAATCTATTTTATTTTATGTCTGTTACTTCAAGGAACGGATAGCTTGCATCCTTATCAGCCATAACAAAGTAGTACAATGGTACTTAGTACACTTTGTTCATCTAGCTAAGGAAATTCCACACTAGATTCGATTTCAAATTGATTATCAGCGAAGTTACCAGCGAAAACAGCACAACTTATGCAAGTGCGAAGAGGTACATCCATACTACTGCTTTCGGCACTGAGCACAGCAAGGATTTGTTCTAATCACACCCGAAAATAGTGTAAATAGATCGCACTGACGATGGAGATGATGCAGAAGAAGCAAACAATTACTGTGAGTTATTTTATGCAGTTTTCCCCAATGGAATATTCCCTCCTGAGATTATGCATATCAACACTGCAACAATCACACTCAACAAAGAAATCATCATGTTTCTCCTGAAATGTGACTTTTACTCTTGAATCGATGCCTTAATAATTGTTGAATACTTAGAATTGATATTCTAAACACGATTATCCTCAACGAACCTTCCTTTTGTGAAAAATATATATGTGCAGATAATCCCAAGACTAGTGCAGAGCGATTATGAAACCTACAATCTACCGCTGAGATGCACGTGATTCGTGAAGAATACATTGATTATCTCAGCTAGATAGTAGTGTGTTGCTAGGCAATCCACTGCAAATCCTAAGAATAACCAGGCGTAGAAATTTAAGGAAACTTCGATTTTGTTAGAGAAAGAGAAAACCTTTGTCGCCAGTGAAAGGAACAAAAAGATTATTGCTTTGGTTTCGGAACCTACGGAGAGCTTTGAGCCGAAGAGAGCGCAGTTTAGTCTAAAGAGAATGTAGCTAATTGAGAAAACTGTGATGGCAATCAAAATATTCAAGAGGAATTGTCTTGATTAGATGAGTTATTGTCCTTCTTGTATCATGCCTTTTTCGACGACATTCTCAAGGAACCCTTAGGCTTTGAGTTCACTAAGTTTCTTGAGATCCTACCCAACTCGCTATTCAACAGATTTCAAGGTATCACTGATTCTCATGTTAGAAGTTGAAAAAGGAACATTGGTTGTTGTATTGTTCTTCTAATTTGAAAAATGCTTGCTGTTGTTATTGATAAATTACTACAAATTGCTTGAATTGCTAGGCAGTTTTCCTGAGAAACGATTCAATATCATTGGTTCAAAGTTACCATTTAGAACAGTCGAAAGTGATTTAAGTTATTGTCTGTCTCCTTCGATTTCCATTTTATCTTCATAATTGCTATTATAATCGTTGTAGTTGTTGTTGTTGTTGTTATTAGCTAAGCCAAACTATGGCACTGTGAACTGATTTGGCTTATTCTATTATGGAAGGAACGATGAGACATAAACGTTCTGATATTGCTGCTATTGTGGTTGCTAATTGATCATATTATGTTGCCTATCTTTGGTTGTGCTAGTATTCCCTCCGATGATGTTAGTTGGAGTTGCATTAGCTGACGAAAAATATTTCTAGTTTAAATCCCTTCCACTCGTTCCAAATACGCCATCATACCCTTGAGAATATGGTGATTGCGAGGAAATATATGATTATTGTAAATTTCCGCTACTTATCCCGAATTTAGAGGCAGTGGAAGCAGTTTACAGAAAATTACTGTTGTTACTGTGGGTTAATCTGTTCTTGACGCACTCTGGTGTGCTAGTCCTCAATAGACTACTCATTTATCTGATTTCTTGTTTATCCTTTCTCTCTCTCTCTTTTGTTAGAAATTTGTTTTATTTGGTTTCTAATAAGTAGATGCTTGTCAATTTTATTCGCAATAATATTCACCCCCCTCTTGCCTCTTTTATCTCATTCTTTTTAGATTGCTTCATCTATTAGAAGGAGTGGGTGGATAGATGAATTAATTATTTTTTCTTTTTTCTTTAGCAAGATTGATTAAATCAAAGTGCTTCTAATGATAGCTTAAAGCAAACTAGATTTTAATTTAAATTCTTAAAAAAACAACGAAAGAGCGGTGAATACTGTGTTTCAAATCAAGAAATAAATACAAAGAAAAAATTGATTTTTTAAATTAAACAAGATAATAAATTTGTATGATTATTTTTTTATTTTAATTCAAGGATCCAAAAAGTGAAGTTTAATGTCTTTCTTGCTTTTATTTATTTCCCCTTTCTGTTGTTTTGTTGTTACTGAATCATATGATAAAATACTAATTCAGCTCACAGTAATAACAAGACTAAATCCACAAGTATATTTGGAGGGAAATCGATAAAGCAACAAAAAGCAAAGATAAAATTCAAACTGTCTCACTTTTGTTAGGTAGTTAACTAAATAAATATTAAAGATTAAAAGGAAAACAGAAAAAAGATTTGTAGAAAAGTCAAAAAATATAGTAAGTTTATTTAAACAAAATGATACTTAGCCAGATTCAGCCGGAGATAAGAGCATAACAACTTGGAGGAGAACGACCTGTGTTAATGGCTACCTCACCGTTTAGAGAATAATAAGGGATGTATTCGCCACCTTAAAGTCCCATCAATGCTAGGACAATCCAAAGATAGCAAGTCTCAGCAATTAGGCCTTTGTCTCCTTAGCCAATTATCAGCAGTTACGTTCAAGATCTCAGAAGCACTGTGAACTCGTAGGCACAGCCATAATAACAATACTAACCTCAATTGGTTAGCTAGCAGCCTATCAAATTGGTAACTTCATAGTTAGGGTAGATGCCATTGCAGACACAGCAATAACCTCAATTCGTCAGTTCACCTCAGCCAATTGTGTTTAATCAAACCTCTCAGTTATCACAGCCACTGACTTAATAAGTTCAACAGCCACATACATTACTGAATAGATACCCTTCTTAGCCAATCCTTCCTTAATAATATAATTAACAATAACAATCGTTGCCTGTAACATTTTCTCCTTATTCGATTCAAAATACCAGTTTCATCAATCCAACAACAAGTGTAGCCCCTTTGAGTTATGTATCTCCTGCTAGTTAGCCTATTCTTCCAGCAACCGATCAAAGACAGCAATTTTTACCAAGTGCAGCAACGACTACACTCACTGCTACATTCCCTTAGAGCGCACAAAAACCCTACAGCACTAACAATGTATACATATCATAAGACTAATTCTCTTCATTGCCTGCAGGCTAACAACCCTAATACTAAGTACTGCCATCACTATAATATCAACAAATCCAAGAAATCTAGCAACAACAGCCTATCTATGTCAATGAATCCTTCCCTTAGTAGCGAGAGTCCATACCTTATCAGTAGATTCTTCCCTAGGTATCTCCTGCGTATGTTCAAAAAGAAAATATTTATCCAAATTAACAGCCGATCATTTCATCACAATTCTAACCTTATTCTCAACAATAAAGCCCATAAATAGCACCTCCATCTTATAATAGCACTTTGAACCCTCCAATCTAGAACTTCTATGAAGAACCTTCATATTCTTCTTCACAAAGGACATCTGTTCCATACGGACTCCTTCCAGCCTCTACGATCAAGAAACAACAACAACAAACACCGATTGGGGTATTTTCGTCAGACGAAATCGACAGGAAATATTATGGATACTAAGGATACGAGTAGCAATCATAATACCCTAATTCCTTAAGAACACCCTCAATCAGATCGACATACACCCCACAGATAGGCTCAACTAATTAATTCCGCTAGTTTGAGAACAACAATCGACCTGTTTTCACTGAGCAACAGCATGAATACATTGAAATCCCTGATAATCTAGATCCAGTTGCTTAACGTGCTATCGAAGAGCGCTACAGAAACATCCCGATTCAGCGATCCAAAAGCATCGAGAGACAAAGTGTTTAGAGACCACCATAATAGTAGTAATAGAATTTCGAGTAATCTCGAGTTAGATTACCTAAACCTTATGCAAATTCAATTGCATATGGTGATCGCTATTAGCAGGAAAATATCAACAGATCTTATTAGTCATCTTCATAACTTTAGTAATCCAATTCCCGTGGATTGCCTCCTCTTCGTGGAAGCAACTAGAATTCCGCTATTAATACCTTTGAAGGATATGATCACTTAAAAGAAAGAGACATCGATTTCTAGTTTCAAAAAGCATCCAAGGATTTCTTAAAAGACTATCTGCAAGCCATAGTCGACATGGAAAGAAACATCGAAAGCAATAAGTAACAACAACACAACAGCACATTGTCCATTTGGGTAAATTCAATTATTTTTGCGTCTCTCTTTTGCATAGGATTAAGATCGTTCGGGAAGAAGATTATTCCGTTCAGCTATTCTACGAATTATTCGATCAAAACGAATCTGGCTAGATTACAGTAGCAGAGACAATCACTGGATTAAAAAAGCTTGGAATCGATGCAGAACAGTCAGATGTTAGGCTTCTCATCAACAGATACTCGTCTAATGGCTCTAATAGTATCCTCAAGTAAGAAATATAAAAATAGTTGAAGCAAATCAATAATGAATGTCTCTCTAAATTAACTGATTGATTTGTTTGTAGCTAATAGGAGTTTATCAACATGATCATCCCTCGCACATACAAGCACATCGACTCCATCTTCACACGGAAACCATATGTCACAGAAGTAACCTACATATACTTACAATTCTAATGAATTATCAGCACGCAATCTAACTCCCTCCTTTATATTTGATTTAATCTTTTGATTTAGATGAACATGAAGGAGAACACTCGCTAGTTGATGAACAAAATCATGAAGAGCTTACTGAACGCTGAAGTAGTCCTCCAATAGATTCGTGTTGCTATTGAAAGATAGAATATTGATCTCCGATAGCAGTACTATCTGATCACGTAAAACTCCGCTGAACCCGTCAACAAGGATGTCCTTAGGGAATATCTAATCAGTCAAGGAGTGTTCGTCAACAGAGAGGAGATCATCTTGACTATCTAAAGATTCGATCTCCAAGACATGGGATTCTTCAGGGAACAAGATTTCATTTAAGAACTCAGACCAAGGTTGTTCTGATAGGGAATGAAGGAGTCTTCTGGAGGAAGCTAGACAAATCAAACTTCATATTGATGGAAGGGAACTCTACATTTTGTATTATTTTTGTTGATTTATTTGTTCAGTTGAATTCATGGATAGTTTCAAGGAAATCAAGAGATTAAGCTGCTAAAAATGTCTTATGCTCGGGAGGGTAGTTGCTTGTATCTAGTCTGAGAAACTTAAGTGAAAAACTTTGAAATAGTAAGAGGGAGGGGGGATTGAAAGTAAAGACAATAATGTAATTAGTAATTAGGAGGTGTGTATCTTTTTTGTGTGGGTATGATTAACTGATATGCTTAGAGGATATTTATTGGTTAGTATCATAGGATGTATTAATTGTGGGGATTGCAGCTAAGCTACATAACCAGCAGATGTATGCCTTGATAGTAATATTATTATTAATGTAGATCAGCAGAATAAAGACAAACACAAACTAAAAAACAGAAACAGCAATATCTAAATTATAATATTCCCAGCAATTATGAATATATCACCATAGAAGTAACGAGGAGGCAATGTGTCTACCTCATAGCTACTCTAACAATAACAGCAATAGTAACACAGTGGATTGGATAAATCTCCGCCGTTCTTGGAGCAGCGATAGTACTTACAATCATCACCAATTTAACCTATCAGTAAAGTCATACAGGGACAATAGTAATAGCAACAGCTACAGCAGTAGATATACTCTCAATAACTAAGCAATACCAACAATAATCCTACATCGAAAGTCCATTTTTCTATTAGAATCTTAGAAAACGGTTTAGCTAAAGAGTTCACTGCTGAGCATGAAAGCAATGTCCCATTAAACCAAGTTTACAATGATATTTTGCAACTTAGTAGCACAAAACCATCGACTTTAGCACTGTTTAACAATGGGAATCTCTTACCTTCTGATAATACTCCTCTCAAAGCATTAATTGCCTCAGGTGATACTGTCATAGCATAAGTTAACAGTATCATCACCAATAGCTAATCTCCCAACACAAGTTAAAGACTTAACAAATCGTCAACCCATTCACGATAAACTTCTAATAGCAATATATCAAATGGTACTCCAATCGCTAATAACAATAGCAACCCAGGTATACCGATTACCATGACAAGTAGCTCAACATTTACATCATCATCTTCGCGTGCATAATCCCCAACAAAAGAAAAACGAGCTGTCACATAAGGAAACGAACATATCAGCTAACAATCTAATAATTAGTTCAACGAAATAAGTAAATTCTGCTTTAGTTCTTCTAACCATCCTCTCTCTTCCCTTTTCAAAATTAATCTATCAATATTTTTTTACAGCACCTAGAGTCGTCGATGGAAATCTAACTTCTTCGAAGTCATTGAGATAATCGACGAATTCATTGAGGAGCAGCTAGATTCTGAGTGGGAATAACATGAATCAGAGCAGTCTCATGAATGTTGATGCTGCGTAACTTGATCAAGAACTGGAAGTATCCGTTGCGACAATATAACCATTTATTTAGCTGTCGACAACTGACACTGTAGTCATCCCAGCGATGATCACTCTGAACACGAAGAAGAACTTTGATCCGAAATCGTTTACTAGACCGAATATCGATCTTGTCTGTGTTCTTGTAAGAAGAAAAGAAAGAAAGAATATTCGTTTTCTTCTACAATTTTTAATCTTTATTTTGTTTTCTATTTTTTAAGGACAACAGTGGTTCGATGCATGGTGATAAGCTCAACATGTTGAAGGAGACACTTGTTTATTTGATCGACTAGCTAAACGAAAATGACAGACTTGGCTTGGTGATGTTCAATTCAGTTGTGTCTTCACTTCCCATGAAATCAATGGATGAATAGAACAAGCTAGCATTAAAGCAATACGTTGGAGAAATCAAAGCATATGGTGGAACTGATATTAATCTTGGTATGACGGAAGCATTCAAGTTTATCAAATTTAGAAAGTATTCTAATCCTGTTACATCGTTGTTTCTACTCAGTGATGGGTTAGATAGCTATGCTTAAGAAAGAGTAGCAGCGACACTCAAATAATTGGCCATCACTGATTAGTAAGGAGAAAATGGGATTCAAAGAAAAAGTTTGGTTGATGTATTATTGTGTTGTTTTGTGGTGTAGATTTTAAATAAGTTGCTTTGGATTCGGGAAGGATCATGACCCAGTGCTTATGAACCAGATCAGTAAACTGCAAGATGTAATTACACTCACACATACAGACTTTCACAGTCAAAATCCACTTTATCTTTGCTGTTTTTTATTGATATTTTGATTTCTTCTCTTGTCTTTTTCTTTCTTACAGGGTTCATTCTACTTCATAGACAAAATCGAACAAGTGGATATGTTCTTCGTTGATGCTCTTGGTGGCTTATTCAGTGTGATGGGCTAGAATGTCTTGATAAAAGTTCGAACTGCTCAAGAAAACTCACTTTTACAACCTAAAATCATTCGAAATTATGGCGACATGTGGCATTTACTGAGCGATAAAGAAACCAATGGTGGCTGGGAATATTGTGTGAAGCTAAGTCATCTCCTTCATGGAGTTTCCAAGGATTTCCTCTGTGAGTTACAGTTCAATTAGATTTCTTAGGATCAACAGCCCAAGGGAATACAAGAAAACTAGATTGTGCTTCAAGTCGAAGTCAGTGTGTTCACCATTGGAGCGTAGCCGTAAAGAATAAGAAAACAAACTGATTTAAGAATAACCATTGTCCCATAGAATTAATCTATCCCAGAGAGTCTCTTGTAATAGGGGAATAAAGAAGTTTAGTTGAATTACTTGCGTGTTCGTGGTGCAAAAGCCTTACAGGAATGTATCTTTGAAGGATAGCAAAAACGATACAAGCAAGGGTAGTAAATGCTAACTGAGCGATTGGAAGATATCGAGCGAGCATTGTAGTTAGTTGGATTCGATGAGAATGACTAGTTATCCATGTTGAAGACGGATTTAATCGAAAGTAGGTAAGTATTGTAGCCAGGAGTATTTGAGAAAGAAGGGTTACCCCGGATCATAGCGAACTCAAGAGCGCACATGGAATAAAGAAGTAAAGCAAATAATCTAGAGAACGATTCGTATTAGAACACTCTGCAGAAAAGAATGGTGAAGAAGATGCTAAGAATGAAAAATGGAATTTAAGAAGAAAGCAGTGAAGAAGAGGAGGAATAGGAACCAGAACCAAAAGAAGAAGAACCTACTCCACCTTAATAACCTGTTGTGGAGGAAGTGGTAGAATAGCCTCAAAAGGAGTCTGCCGATTTGTTTAAGACATTCTGCAATGCTGCAAAAAACGCGAATGTACTTTATATTCTCGAGTAGGAGATACCATCATTGTAAACGTATTTCAAAGAGAATATTGAACCGAAACTGCTGTATGATGGCCCATAATCAGTGGTGATCGATTCGAAAATTTAAGACACACTAAGCAGAGCTAAAGTATCATCATTGCTGGCTGAACTCAATAAAGCAAAGCCGTTGATTCAAGAAATCAGAAAAGAAGAAGCAGAAACTCTTACAAATGCAATTTAAAGTAAATTACAAGCATTTTAATATAAAATGTTGATATTTTTATTTCTTTTTTCTTAACATTCTCCTAATTACCCTTTCCTGTTGATTATGTTGATTAGATGACATCCTTTAGACAGTTTCTGAAAGTGGTGCTGATTTAAAGGAGATCCTCGATGGGGATTTAAATAAAATCACAGAATTCTTACTTGATCATGATATTGAAGAATTAGGAGATATGCCGTTACTCAATGAGGAATTATCAAAAAAACAATAAAGAGCCGTTTAATCTAAGCTAAAGCGACTTGGAACATGTGAAAAAGTAGATCGATTACTTAAAGCAAAAGGAACTGTACTAAAAGGAAAAAAAGCCATTCAAGAAGCTGAAAATTAGCGGTAATTACTCCAGAAAGTTCTAGGTGTTGTGCGTTCAGCTTGTAGTAGTGGAAATCCCGAAAATGATAGCAGTATGATGAAGACTTCAAGTGAATCGATGGATTCAAGCAAAAGAAAGATTGCAAATGGCTGTAATAACTAAGACAAAGCAGATGCTACTCGGATGGAAGCACTGATCACTCATCTAATGGATATTGATGATAAAGATAATACTAACGCAGATACCAGTCACCATCGAATCGAATTAGAATCTCTCCTAGATGGATAAATCCAAAAAATCTAGCATAGCGTGCTGGATAATATTCAAACAGCCTTGTTTAACACGGCTACACTCAACAGCCTAAAATAATACTTCCAATAACTTGAATTATCTACCTAGCTATTCAAACAGTAGCCTTGAATGTTTGTATGTCGTTAAGTGTGTGATAGATATGTTTGTATTTTCATAATATGAGAATCCAACAATTGACTCTATTTTCGATAAGTGTTTTGTGGAAATTCCGCCAAACTTTTGTTATAAGTTCTTAACTTTGACTAAACACTCAAGTTATCCCCACGCTCTTTTCCTCTCTAAAATCCTTTAAACACATCTCCTCCCCACTGTTTTTATTTTAAATTTTATTGCTGCAGTGTTTATCAAATCCACTCTAATCGCAGCTTTACTTTTATATTTATCCCCCGCTCATTTAGATTTGAATATTATATTTGATATCGACGAGGGGGGATCTTCTATCTTTCATGCTTATTCATTCTTTTTATCGTATTGCTCAATCTCAATGCTTTAAAATAGCATCAAAAGATTCGAGCATGTAATACATATAATACATGTAGATTTTTTAAGAGAGGAAGATCTTTAAAGTAGATTTTTTTTATTTAATTTAAAAAACTTAAAGTCGAATCGGCAATAAGGGGGACACATAGAAATACAAACTTATTGCTTCGATTCGTAGAAATCTGTCTTTGCTCGCAACTAAAGGAAGAATTGTTAAAATTTACCGAGAGAGCTTGACTGCAAGAGTCCCTGACTATTTCCAGGCATTAAAAATTGGTTTTTTTCCCTTTAGATGATGATGATGGCTTCGCGTTGCTTATTTGCTAGTGAGGTTTGCATGCTTTTTATTTTTGCTTTTTTGACTTTATTAATTATTGGCTTGGGATCTCCCTATGCTAAATTTAAAGAATATTAACGTTTTGGCGGTCTTTTAAAATTTTATTTAGTTTTTAAATCAAGTTTTTTCTTAGTAATTAAGAAGGCGATTGGATGGAGATATTCAGGTATTATTCGAATTTTAATTTAATTTATTCACTGATTCTCCTCCTTCCCAGCCCCATGTTTAAAAAATTTCAAATCAACGGAATGTTTAAATCAAATTGAATTCAACGATATGTGATCTTTTCTCTTTCTTCCTTTTACAAAAATTTAATTTCAAATCTTAAATTAAAAAAAACGTTAGAAATCACTCAAACAAAAGCAAATAAGTAATAACCAAGATACAATAGTAAACTCGACCCCTTGAAAGTGATCCATTTCCTTCTTGCAGCTGTGATTTGTCAGTCTTTATAACTTGAATTATGCTCCTAAGCACTCTCTAACGCATAGTTTTTTCAACGCCAGATGGTCTTAGTGTTTTCTTGACAAAAAGACCATTAATCATAAGATACTCAAAGTTACAAATGTGTTTGCTTATTTGGATTACTGCCTATTTCGGCTGACAGTATTCGTAACAAAGAAGCATACTTATACACATGTAATGGAGTTTCATTATGATCTACTCTTGGATAGTTTTTGAATCTACAACAACAACAAAAGTTTTTTAAAATAGTTTTTCAAGCCACTTTAACAGAGAAATAAATAGAGAAGGCGATTAAGATCATTACGTTATAAACCATTCCACAGCAGCAGCTTTTAGAGAGAATTAACAAATAAGAAGACTCAAGGCAAGACATTAACAGAGAGGATAACAGATATACACACATATACAGAAGAACAAATTAGGATACTACAGGCACAAATATGGATATCATATTTGCTTTTTACTACCCCTCCTCGCCTCCCCGATTCATTGAAAATATTGCGTTTTCCCTATCGATATGCTTATCCTATGAAGCCTTAGAATCCCAAAGAGAAAGTCAACAAGTTAGATCTTGAAACTGATGAAAAGATGGATTTGATTTTCTCCATCGATTTAAAGTTATGTTTCTGAGATCTAGCAGTTGATTTCCTTGATGTTCAAGATCCAATAGTTGTGGAGACACCTCTCTAATGCTGCTTATGAGAAACTTCAAATAATGAAATCATTTATTATTCATAGAAAGAAAAAAGAAAATGAAGATAATAAAAATAAATAATAATAAATATAAAAATAAATAAAAAAACCATTAAAATTAATGGCAAACGATTAATCAGCTTGACATGGCTGTGGAATGGGGGCAACCATTCACCGAACAGTCTGTCGTTGTTGTCGTTTGTCCATACGTTGAATAGACTTTAATATTTGAGTCTATTCTTATCAGTTAGATTGTTCGTTGGATCAACTAGAAGGGAAGAGATTTAGTATTATGTTTGTGATTAATTTTCTGCCTTACAAAGAGAGAAAAATAGATAATCATAATGAATGGTATTTACAAATCAATTTATTTTAAGAAGCTTTTTTCATTTGATAATTCCCTTTTTAGAGACGATCAAGATTAAGAAAATTAATAATAGAAACTAGGAGGGTTATGATGGACTTTTATGACATACCTTCTATCCTATTAAGCTATAAAAGAAATAAAGCAGATATAGGCGCTTCTCTGTTTAGAGGGATTCACGAGATCATTATTAGGTTTATGAATGGGTTAAATGTGATATTGTAAAGTATTTTTTAAGAATGTTTCATTGTGATAAAAGAGGTAATTAAGAGGATGAAAAGGAGCATCTAATGGGTTTATTTGGATTCAAGTGATCGAATCATTTAAAATAATCATAAACATTTCAGCTAGCTGCTGTTTGAAGTTGATTGTATAGATTACGATTATCTGATTGTGGCTTTTTATTGATTTTTTCTCTTTGTTGGGTAGTCAGTGAATCCCCAAAGAAAAAATACTAATTGAATTGTTCACTAGAAGCCTGGTGAGTTTGCTATCACCACTCGATTTAGACAGTTCTAAGCAAGATAAATAATTATTGAGAATTCTGGGGGAGGGGAGAGATAAGATATTCTTTGTTTTTTAACTGAAAAATTGAGGGCTAATTATAAGAATAAATTTTCTAAGTTAGCTAATATGATTTAGATTTTCTATATAGATTGGTATTCAAGAATCTGATGAAGATTTGATTAGAGTTGTTCTTGTTGTTGCAGTGAGAAAATGAATGAAAAATGCATGAAAATGAGTACAAATGAGGTTTAAGAAAAATAACTTTACTATAATAAAAGAGCAATATGAAATGTATGTATTATACTTCCCTTTTGGGATAAAAGGGATGCTGCCACGAAGAAGAAGAAATTTATAATCTCTGGAAATATGAATCTGATAAAGAAGTGAAACATTCTGGCGAAATATATTAAAATTAGGATACAATAAAAGATACAATCTTAGTGGCTTTGGTTAGGTTTGCTTTAAGCTGCAGGTGCCTTAAAAGCAGAGACTACTCATGCGGAATTTAGATAAAGATTAATTTCAACTAACGAGAACAACAACTACAACATAAACACGGCAATAATACAGATCTCGTCTCAAGATCAAATTCTCATAAAAACCTATGAATAAATAACCAGAAAAAACAATGTTCTCCTCAATGATGACCCCCGATGAATGCTTCAACAAGAACTCAGCTAAGTATGCTTGAAATACGCCCTGAAAATGCTCCCCTCTTCTTGTGTTGCTAACTTGTTGTTTTTTCATTGAAGGATTGGACCAAAACTCATGAAGCAAGTTCAATAACTCAAGAAGACCAACTAGAACTCAGCTATCGCTATCTTGGCCTAGTCCCGACTGGAGTAAGAGGAGATCCTGAAGGAAAAGAAGTTCGAAAAGACAATGAAAAACCTGTAGACTTCTTAGAACGACAAACCTTATATGCCTCTCTTTCAGGAGGGTCCTGATTCTGACAAAGAAACTCTTTTCTTCGAGGATGTCCTCGAAGATCCCCTTGAGAGTGATGATGACAACGAGTTAACTGTGGAGGAAACATTACACAATATTTAAGAGCACAGAAACTAAAAATAACTCAGATATGAGGCTCTGTATGGTCAAGAAGAAGATCAAAATATTTAGAATGATGAAGTAAGAATAATAAGCCTTTTTTATTATTAAACTTGGTTGGTGGCTATTGGGGGATTGTGGGCAAGAAAAATCCTGATGAGATTGTTATCCAATGGGGAAATTACCGTTGGAAAATTTTGGTTAGTTGCTTGATCGAGGGTTTGGGGGTGGGGGGAGGGGGGGGGGATACAATGGAAAGCATGCTGCTCTTAATTTA
>Ga0302271_10002939_pt1 | contig 14871 bp, 8 predicted proteins | sample III_Bog_N1_1_FD_198767 | JGI IMG/M metagenome (GOLD analysis project Ga0302271, IMG submission 198767) | Peat permafrost microbial communities from Stordalen Mire near Abisko, Sweden - III_Bog_N1_1 | ecosystem: Environmental > Terrestrial > Soil > Wetlands > Peat | place: Sweden: Abisko... | reverse complement strand
GCCGTCCCCATTTTTCATGGATTTGTTTCTTTCAGATCATTTTTATTTGATTTGTGAATCTGGGTGAACAAATATTTATAATTCATTTTACCATGCCTTTTAAAGGTAAAATAAATAAACACTTCAAATCATTTACTTTATCTCTGCATATTAGCTTTTTCTTGATCCTAATGTGAATTCACCCTTTAGGCTAATTTCACATAATATCCTTTTTTGCATTATTATTTCTTATTTTTTTTACCTTTTTGAAGCACAAAAATCAATCATTTCTAAATCCTTTTAAACCTCCCTTCGCTCAAATACACACACACACCCACCCACACTTGAACTAAATGAAACTACTCACTAAACCTGTTTCATTCCAATTACCCTTTCTACTATTTCTACTTGAATTCCTATGGATTCCCTAAACAGTTTTCTGTTGCTAATTGAGTGGTTATGAAAGCGGAGTCTGTGTGCCTTCAGCGAATGTAGCTAATTAGATATCCTTCTGCTCTCATTACTTGAACAATAACATCTGCACACCTCTTAGCAGAGTTAGAATATTTTAATTTTAAGATCATCTTTTTTGTTTTTAAAGAGCTATGAACTAATCTGGTGAATCTCCTTTTGTTAGGTTGTATGGCCAGATTATGGAATAAGTGCACGAGACTAATACATTCGCTCTGTGTTTGTAAAGAAAATACAAGCAAGGCTCATCCAAGAGCTTAATGGATCGTAAAAAAAGAGAAAAAATGGATTTATTTTCCATTCTTTAGAAAAACCTTGTATTTTTATTGAAACTGTTTTAGAGTAAATGTCATCCTTTTGGCGAGTGAAACCTGCTATAATTCTTATAAGGAATTTCTTTGCAAATGGAATTTCCCGCCATGCAATATCACAGGTTAACAAAATATGCAAACACGCACACACACATACATAGCAAAAATAATATTAAAATGAATAGTTTATTTAACTTTCACTCTTCTAAACAAATAAAATTCATCTTGATTGGTGCTCACTTATGTTTAGCTTTGTCTTTGTTTTTTTGAATATTGCTTTTTGTGACAAAAAGAGGATAAGACAATCAGTTTGTGCATGAGTCAATGCACAAGTTACTTCAATAACTGCAGCGTAAATATGATTTTTGTTTATTTTTTCATTCAATAGCAGTCTTTACAGTTTTAAATCTAAGCATATTTTCAACTGATTTGATATGTGCAAACAGTTGAATAGAGCTAGTTTTTTAATCACATATTTTAATATTTTCCTCTTCTTCTTCTCCTTTCTATTCTAATTTGGTGATTTGTATCTTATTAATTTTCACGTGAGTTTTGTTTTGTTTTGATGTTGATAAAATAGAGCGATTCGACAAGTTGCGAGCTGAATTATCAAAGTGTCAGTCCAGGATTAGACTCTACTTGTTGAGAATAATAAATTGTGTGTATAGAAGAAGAAGGCTCATACCAACAATCTTAATAATATTTTAACTCCCTTCTTTTTTCTGACAGAAAGAGTTACAACATATTGGCTAGTCATCTTTGAAAAATATTCTGAATTTCTTTGTGTTTTGGTATACCATCTGTAACATATATAATCAATGACATAAAATGGCTCAAACACAATGGAATCTTTAATTCGTAGAGGTGAGGGAAGCATTAGTTTTAGTTATGGCATTGATTATGATCTTGAAGACAAATGAAAATAATATTTTGCTTTTTAAAAATTTAATAGTATGAGGGAGGGGGTGAAGGGTTTACTGTATGAAAATTAAGAATTGAAGATATTTTTTTTTGAATACAGATGAATGATCACATCTTACATTTCAATATTTAAGTGCTTTTGCTAGAAATATATAGCAACTAAAAAGGAGAGAGGTGCTTTTATGACTTTTTATTGTGTTTGAGTGATTTCTCAAAGATAAAAAGAGCAACTGCAGGATCAAAAAAAAAGCAATATACACTTCCTCTTTTGTTTTACTCTAGGTTTGTATTTGTTTGCCTGAATGAGAGAAATAACAATTTCAGGTTTTCTACTTGTTCGGACATTAAGTTGGTTTATTTCTTTGTTACATTGGAAGGTAATATAGTGAGGATCATTGTTTGTTTTAATCAACTTTAAAATTCACTTTTAATTAGATATATAGAGAAAGATAGATTTCTCATCCTTGGCTCTCTTCTTTTCCTCTCTTTCCTTTGGCGAGAGCTAGCGATACTTTAGTAAGAATCGAACGTGGGTAATTACTTAATTAACAAATTAATTTTTCTATTTTGATAATTATTTAAATAATTTTTTGCGATGTTTTTGTTTATTTTCTAACCAGTTTCGTTGATCTAGCACAACGCTACCGTTAAATCAATTCAGCGTTGGAGAGACTCCCTCTCTCTCTGGATCTATTAAAACTGTTATTTTACACTTGATGAGTTAAAGAGTGGCTTAAATCTTGCCAATCTAGTAGTCTCTTGCGCTAATAATTAAATTCAACAATTTTTTTGAAAATTTTCTTCAGTTTAAGACCATCCAAAGAAAGAACCAAATCAAAAAGCAAAGTAGGTTTGACAAAGACAGAAAGATTACCAAAGAACCAATTCAAAAGCAGCACCATTTATCTATTAACAACAGCTTCTTTGAAGTAGACCTAATTTAAAAGATAACAATGACGAGTAAAAATGATAAATGGTTTGACAGACGAGTTAGAATTGTATTTGCATTGAGTGCCGTCAGCATAATCATGAGCATCTAGCTCGCTTATTCATCAGGAAAATCTGAGAAAAGCTGCAGCTATTTCTCATCCTTCATTGCTCTAACCATTTCTGAAAGAGTTCTTTCTCTCCTTTTCATCATGTTGAACAACGAATTCTTGCCTATCTGGGTGTGCGATCTAATTCAACTTGGATTCTTGTCTCCCCTCAAGACATTCAGCAGCTCTTAAATTCTAAAATGCATTTCCTTTGGCTTATTCACTAGATTTATTCCTGGATTAGTGATTGATTTAGTGCAAATGTATTTACTAGGTAAGGATAGATTCTCCATTCTTTTCCTTGTTTTATTCCAAATTCATAGTCTCCTCGTGATCATCTCCATCAAATTAGTCTACGGAGAATGGGGACAAACAGAAGATATCTATGAAAGCGATCAAATTGATCAGGATCTTGAAAATTAAATCGATAATCAATCACCAGTAATCCCAGCGAACCATAATCTTTAAAATCTGCAAAATAATCTAGCACAGTATCATATGCCAATGTAAATGGTGATGATTGAAGGACCTCATCTGATAGGTCATGGGAATCAAGTCATGCAATAACCAATCAATGTTTACCCTGAAAATAACATCAACAATAATACAAAGAAAATTGGTAAAAACAATAATAATAAGAATAATCCAAGAGATTCTGAAGAACAATTATCTCTGCAAACCAAAAATATCCACAAGGGAAATACATTTTTTCAAAAAAACAAAGATTCCATGGAAGTGTTGCTCTCTCTGCTAATGCTAAATTGCATTGCTACGACATTCAGTGATTCCAACTGGAATTTACTTATCATTCTGATTACCATATGGAGTGTTCTGACTATCATAGAATTTTACTACACTTCAACTCTGAGAACAGTGATTCTCGGATTAACCTGGTGTAGCAGCATAAATAACACGTATCTAGGTATGAGCTGTGATTACGAGTAAGTTTTACTGACATGGACAAATGCAGTACGTAGCTGCATTCAGATTGTTGCTTTTTGCTTTTTGAACATCTACTCGATATCTTCTAACAAAAACAGCAACAACAATAATGAGTACAATATCCAAGTTTAGTCGATCTATTCAGCATGCATCGTGATTGCTTCAATTGCTGGGATCCTTATTGTTCGCTTACCAATGTAATTTATTCAAAATAAAACTTAGAGAATCCATTTCTCCAGAAAATCTTAATCAATCTCTTATATAGTCACAAAACTCAAGCAAATCCAAGAACAAACTCAGAATAACAGCTAACATAATCAGTCCCAAACCCCCCTGAAGAATATCTTATTCTTGCATGGTTTATCATTAACTTCTGAAGTATTTGCTTAGAACGACTATTCGTATTCTTAATCTGTAGCAAAACAAACTGATGAAACTATCATTCAGCTGTTAAATCTTATAATCGATCTAGTCTACACCAACAAGTGTAACATATTGATTCAATCAATGTTAACTTGCTCGATCTCTGAAGGCTTATGTGTCTTAGACAACAAATTCAAAGTTCCTTAAGCAGTTCAAAGACATCTTCTAACCATCTAACACTTGCCAGTGCCACTGATAACACTACCTGTTTAATAAATGCCAGTGACGATTCTCGATCGTTTCACTAATGGCTTGCTGCTAACTCCTTAATTTGAAAAAATTCTTTCCTCATATTATCACAAAGAAGATGCTAAATTAGCTGGGTCTTTGAAGTCTTCTTTGTTTTCAGTGAATGCTTTTCATTCTCATATCTCTTAATATCTACCACTGCATCCTGTGCATGTGCTCTACGATCTTCACGAAGAACAGTCATGAAAGTCTGTGAAAGAAGTTCAATAACAATGAAAGATGCACTTGAATAATTGGATTTTCATCAAATGACTGACACAGCTCATTATTAACTCACACATCAAAAACTTCTTTACTTTTACTCCCCTAAGACTTGCTATTTACACCTTTCTTTTAAATAAACTTTTCCAAAAAAACATCCACAAATCCAAATCCATTACACTAATACAAACGTACCCTAGGGAATATTTTTATTTATTGTGTTCCTTAATACGTTTTCTACATATTTTCTAAATTTAAAAAATATATTGCTTATCCTTTAATTTGTGCTCATAATTAAAAGCATTCTTTCGACGCACAAGAACCAAACATCGTTTATGGTGATATTTGTTCAATAAAGAGATACATAAAAACAAAGTTAATAGTCTAACTTATCATTTAATCACAGCTTATTGTCATTCTATGAATTACTGATTAATAATTAATATCAATAAGACTGCTATGTGATTTAATTGAAGTATCATATCCTTACATTCTACGTGGCTAGTGGTCATTTTAAAATAGTTATTCACATTTTTATTAAGACTTTAATTCTGCTAAAACCTGTTTTCTAGATGAAATCAAAATATAAATTTTATGATTATGCTCATTTTTTTATATTAAATAGATTACAAATAGGATTACTACTATGTTAGCATTTCTAGATGAAAACATAGAAAATTAATAGATTCCAGCTGTTTTTTTACTTCTTTTCCTGTTGAATTATGGAATCATAGGAAAAAAACACTAATTAATAATTTTCTTTCATTTTTCAGAATTAAAAGATTACGCAACATAAACACATAATACTCCTATTGATTTTGTTTCTTTTTCTTTTCTAACTCAAGATATGATTAAAACATCAAAGAGACTCATCGGAATATTCAACGCTTGAAGTATCTCCTCAGGTGTTTTATCAACTGATTTCGAGAGAATTACTGCAGCAAATTTGCTATCAGGATAATATCCACCTTTGTTTCCGAATCCTTGCGCATCGACGTCTTCTTCTTCAGTGATAAGTTTTTTGCGGAAATACGATTCTTCCTTAACTTTATCTGGAACAAAGAGCTCCTCAACTGAAAAGAAGGGTGCTCCTTTGAAGAATTCAGGCAGATCTTTGAGTATCTTATCTAGGAAGAAAACAAGTGTACTTCCACTTTTCAAACTATGGACTACTTCTTTTCGTGCAAATTCAACACTTGCCTCGTGAGTCTATGCCTTGAGCTATTCTTTGATCGAAAACAATGATAAATCAACTAGTTTACCTGCGTATTTAAAGAACTAAAACGAATCATTCTAATCGAGCTTGTCGATGATCAATAAAGATCGATTGTTGTCTCTGTAAAACTCTATTTTCTTGACAAGTTATGTGAGATGAATTTCTTCAATTTTCAATTTAGGAAGGACAACTTAAGGAGGTGGAGGTAGATTAGCTACAATGGTCTTTGGAGCTTTCTATTCGTTGTCTTTTTTAACTTCTTTTTAGCCAACTGTATGTTTATTAGCAACTGGAGCTGGCTTTTAATTGGAAACTAATTTAGTTGCTGCTTTCACTTGTGTATTTGCTGCAGGTGCTTTTGATGCTGGTTTGGAAACAGCGACTGGTTTGGAAACAGTGACTGGTTTGGTTTAAGCATTCTTCTGGTTGGCTGCAACAGCTGGAACAGATTTAGTTGCTTTTTCCATGAGATGAATCAATATTTATGTTTTACCTTTATTTTTGTTGGTTTAATTATCCTTTATTTGTTCTTTTTTTGTATAAATCTTTCTGTTTTCTCTCTCCAATTTGCTCTGATTTTCAAATCGCAAGAGAGTATATTCATAGAAAAATATCACATCAGAGCATAATAGCTGAGTTTTACATTGACTCTTACTTGCAGAAAATAGACAATAGTTTCTAGATAAATTGTCTCTGAGAAGATTAACTGATAGTAAGCCAGTAATTAAAGGACTATATCAATAATATAGAAAAGAGAAGGTTTATGGTTTTTGGACCTTTTACTTTCTGTTATGTTTCATTTTTCATAATGGTTAGTTCTATGTTGTTAGTTTTTCTTCATAGAAAGTTCATAGTATTATTGTCTATTAGTTATCTTGAAATTTGCCATTTTCTTTCGTGATTTTATGATTAATTTACAGAATACGAAAAAAATTATCTATTCTACAGGGCTGCTTATAAACAATCTAAGCGAAAATGGACAAAGCACCTTGCTTTGAAAACAATAATAAATGACTTTTACATTTTGTTACAAAAATTTATTCTTAAAATTAGAGATATTCCCTGCTTTTTAGATAATTACGTAAAAATCAATAAATAACATCAATATTCTCTAATCCTTTGAATAGAATCTCATTTAGATGTTCGATGTGCTTATCTACAGAGTTTAAGTGTAAATTAAGTTAGATTTTCTGAAGATTAACGATATTACTGGATTGAAATAATAGATATTGTGTTCCAACATTTCCAATTCTATTTTTTGTCAAGTCCACAGATAATGTTTCAAGATTAATGAGATTAAAGAGGGGTTCAAGGAGAATTTATGCTATGTTATCTCCGATTTCGTTTTCTTGTAGATTGAGCTGAATTCTGGATAAGTTAAGTAGATTACTTAAAGGAGACAAAAGAAATGACTGCTTTTGAAGTAAAATTAGAGATTCTGTTTTTGGTTCTCTTTTGAAACATCGAGTAAGGCGATTGAAGCTATTTGCTATCGAACATCCAAGAGAAATTTTTGGTTCCATTCCCATACGCTTACGGCTTATTAAATTGTTTTATAAATCAAGGGATATATTCTATAAATTGACTAGATGAGTTAGGGGAAGTAAGAGATTCTAGGCACCAATGTATCCAATCTTGTTGGAGGCAAGAACAAGTGATATCCTCACGAGCTTAGTACATTTTCTTAAAGGCTACAGAAGCTGCTAAACTCCTTCATCTAAGATCTAATCATTCTAAGACAAATCAAGAGAAAAGGTTTAGAGATTAGTTAGATTAGAAAGGGGTGATAAAAGCCATTTTATTCCAACTTATCCAATCTTGTTCCCTTTTAAATTAAGCTCTAAGCTAGTTAAACTAATGAGATTGGCGAGTGGTAACAAAAGAGACTAAGCTCCAATGTCTTAAATTTAATTTTTTTGTAAGTTAAGATCAATGACTGATAATTTCTTAAGATCTTTCAAAGGAACAAGTAAAGTTTTCGCTTCAATGCTGGTAATTGTATTTCCACTGATGTCCAGTGTCAGTATTGATAGATTGATGAGACGAGAGAAGGAAGAGATAATTGATTCCTCTTGAGTATCTAAAATAACGAATTATCTGAGATCGATATTAACACTTGATAAATTAGCGAGATTACTCAACGGAATTAATAGTTTTCTAATAGAATTGACTTGTTACAATTAATTCCTAAAAAAACCCAGCGAAATGGTTGATAACTTTGGTAGCTCTGTTAAATGAGACAATAGTTCTAACCCACTCATTTCTTTAATCAGATTTTCTTTTAAATTAACAAGCAGATGTTCTAGATTTATAAGGAGTCTAAGTGGAGAAAGCAGATGTTATGCTCCTTCTTTATTAATATCATTGCTCTCAATCTAAAGATAAATTCTTGATAAATTTACGAGATTTGTGATAGGTATCAATAGGTACTTAGCACCGATATCTCCAATATGATTGTTGTTTAAATCCAGTGAAAGACTTGCTAGACTGAAACCGCTAGAAAGAGATTATAGAAGAACAGAGGCTCCACTGTCTCCAATAGCATTTTTATCAAGATTAAGATAGAAACAAGAAAGATTCCTTAACGTTTCAAGAGGGGATAGTAGAGATGTAGCTCCGGCGTCTTAGATTTAATTATTTTTTAGATTGAGTGAAAAAGTTGATAGATTAATGCAATTGCTAAGAGGCTATAAAAAAGATTTTATTTTAGTTGATCCTATTGAATTATTCTTGAGATTAAGGGATATGCTAGTTAGATTTACTAGATTCTCTAAAGGACACAGTAGAACTTCTGATCCTATGTCTCCAATTAAATTATCTTCTAAGTCAAGTGAAAATTATCTAAGATCGAGTAGCTTATAAATCGGAAGGAGCAGTTATTTCCCTCCAACATATCCGATTGAATTTTATTGTAGGCAGAGTGAAAGACTTGCGAGATTAGTGAGATTGCTAAGGGGGGATAATAATGACTATGCTTCTGCGTCTCCAATTTATGTTCTCTGAAGATTTAGGGAAATGATTCGAAGATTCAGTAGATTTCCGAGAGATTGAATACATTCAGTTTGGAGTGATTTCTATATTTTATCATTGCTTAAATACATAGTTTGATGAGTGATTTGTGGAGAAAAAGGGTAATCTTAGGCTTAAGAGAATAAACAACAAGAAGAGATTGAAATTTTATGAATTAAAGACTTTAGAAACTTTCTTTGTTTTGGTATGAATTGAAGGAGATTTTTAGCAATCTTAAAAATGGCGCTCGATTGGTTTATGGGGATAGCAATTGTGTCTATCAAGAATTAAGGGAATGATTCAGGAACTGTAGAAATTTTCAAGTATTAAAGTTGTTCTGCTGAGAATACAGAATAGTTGTCTAAAAGAATAAGACACATTCCAAGTGAGTAACAATCTGTTTATTTCGTTATTGAGTTCGCCTTTTCCATATCTCGCCATCTTTCAGGAGGAGAATATATCAGAGATCTTCGATTTTGTTAAAGAGAACTACAATTTTAAGTCCAAAAATAAGCATTTTCTGATAAAACTTACTCTTATCGAAATAAAAACCAATTCTACAAAGAAGCGGCTTGACTAAAGTCTGTTAGTTTAACAGTAACTTTTCCTTCTGCATTAAGATCAACATAGAATTTATCTAGACTAATGTTACCATGCAGAATCTAGTTTTGATGAAGATAATTAACGGAATCCATCATTTACAGCATCCATATTGATTTTTAATCTGCTGAGAATTTTTCTCTGTGAATAGCCGATTATTCGAGATAATTTATTAGAGAATAGCTGCATCTTTCCAGTTCAAAAACAAGAAATTAGTTAGTTTCTGTGTCTTCAAAAAAACGATGACAATAGAACTGTTGAATATAAGGACTTTAACATAGTTTCATGATCCCTATTTTGTGAATATCAGCTGCTTTATTCACGCATAGCTGAAGCTTCAAAATAGATTTTCTATTCTCTAGGATATTCTCAACACCAAAGATTACCTCAGTCTCACTAATACTCAATAAATTGAACACGCCTTTGAACTCCTTCCATTCCAACATAATTCTCAAAGCGCTTATGATTAGCTTGCTGGATAACTGATTTCCTTGAGTGTTAGTGAGGTTTGAAAGTGAAAGTCCGAACCAAGGAGTGTCAAGTGTTTCCTTTAGAATAACAGAGAATACTGGTATTTTTCTATGTTCTTCTGATTTACCAATCAATCTTAGAAGCATACTTTCAGCACTTTCTCTATCTTTTGGTTATTTTTGTAAGAACGTGCTAGCTATCTAAAAAATCAAAGAACTCCTGTGAATCGTATGATTTTCGAAAATTTTTCCTTCATGTAATTGACAGAATTCAGTTGAAGTCACCTGTGTGATGTTAAATGTTGATATATTGTCTAGCTAAATCAGAATTATCCCCAATTAAAATAGATCAGATTCGATGCAATATTACTGATTATTTTATTTTTCTGATACCATTTTATCCAAGTCATCCATTTCGGGCATACGATTATTCTGCCCATTTGGAAGATTTGTAAGTGAGACAAAACCAATATCACAAAGCTTGAGGACAAATGGGAAGATCTTTCCTGGTTGGAGTAAAAATTTAGATGGTTTGATTTTTCTATGTACCATCTATTGAGAATGAAGGAAGTTAACAGCGTCTAACATTTGAATTGTTAAAGTCTCTTTGAATATTTCAGAAAATATATCTGTCTTATTCAGTTGGAATTACCTGAAAATACCTTCTAGACTACCTGAACATAATTCAATTTCCTACACAAAGAAACGGTTTACTTTGATTGAAGTATTCGACAAATTATTCTTGCTGACTATCATTCTTGTGAGGTAAAACTACTCCTTGATTCCAATAAAACAATTATTCAAAGGGAACTAGCTGAAAATGACTCTTTCTCTCTTCATAGCGGCTTCGAGTGCAGATGTTTCATCTCTGACTTCAATTACTTTAAGAGAGACTTCTTCAGCTTGTCCATGCTTTTTGGCTTTGAGAATTAGCACAAACTCTTCATTCTCTATGTAATCTATGTCAGTGTAGTTATTTTATTAAATCCCTATTAAATAAAGGAGCTCCTCTATGTCAGCAAGATCAAATGAGCAGTTTTAAGCTTTGCTTGCAATTGAATTGGCTGTGCTTAACATTTTTGTTGAAATGGTGAGTAAGTAATTGATAAAATTAGTTTTTAATACGCAGATTTATTTGTAAATGCGCCAAAGCAAATTTATCTGTTTTAATAATCTTATTTTTCTTCACACTTCGAATAAGCTTATTTTTTTCTTCTCAAATGAATTGGTTCTTGATGATTTCTTGAAATACTTTTGAATTAAATAAGAACTAATTTTGAGATTCTAATAAGATTTAAAAATACATTAATAGTTAATCATTTTAAGCTCATTTAATAGAATGAATTCAATCTCTTAGTTTTAAACATTCTTGATACATGTTGTTATTTTAAATTGATTTAATGCCCTTTAGCATAAGCACACAATTTTTGCGTTATTAATGTGATCTCAATCAAAGTTCTTCCATTTAGTTTTATTGAACAAAATAGCCCCCGCTCTATTGCTTTAATTCTTTTTGGTAATTGAAATCAAGATTTTATGGTAAAAGTTTTTTCTTATTCATATGCATTTATTTTTCATTACTGATTTTAAGATTGAGATGTTCTTTAAGTTAAATGTGAATTGTAGAACTAAATGATACATGACACAGATAACATAAAATATCCTCGAAAAGGGAGTCTTATTCATAATTGATAGCAAAGACGAATACATACTTCAAAGTTCACCAAGTGGGGATTCTTATGCGTCAAATCATGAAGAATTTCTTAACTGGAATCATCTTCTTACGACTGCAGCTCTGATTGATCTAACAGCAGCAACTCTTTTTGGGGCCATTTTCTTTTGAGTATTAGTTTTTATTTTTCTTTTTTTTTATTTGTTTATTGTTTATAATTATTATCAACTTTTGAGAACTTACCTCTGAAATTTAATATGCAAGATAGTTGCACTTTAGATTGTCCCTAACAGAAAGTTCTTCACCTTGATCTAATGGCTTCAATCTAGTAAGGTGTTATTCTCCCTAAAATTAACGCTCACTGATCTAATAATCTTCCAACATAAGAGTTTGACTTTTATCATATTTTTTCTATATCTGTGAAATCCTCCTCCCCAACGCTGATTCAATCAATCTTTAAGCTACTTTCTCCAATTATTATCTTTAGTCAGTTATATTACAGCGTCTTATGAAAACGAAACACGCCATATTCACATCAATCTATGGAAACAAAAAATACTTGCTTGACCAGTTGAGTTGTTCATTTATTCTTATTTCATGACGTTTTTAAGTTTCAACCATGACTTTCAATTATTGTAAGAGAATTATTTTCAAAGAAAAAGAAACTATATGTTGAAATAAGAATGGTTGATTTATGAGTTAGGGGAAAAAAACATTAATTTACATCTATCCTTTCTGCTTTCTTATAGTTAAATGGATTATTATTCTTTTAGATATTGAGATAAGTCTTGGCGTTATTTTTAGTTAAGAAAATCATCAAGACCACTTAGAGAATAATTACCATTTCTTTCAAAATGAAACCTCTTCCAAGAAATTAAGAATCTAGAATAGATTGAGAGCGTCCTTAATCACTCTTAACTTAATTCAATTAGCTTACAAAGAAATAATACTGAGATAACTATTCGTATATACGTTACATTTATGCTTGAAGCTAAAAAGCATTGAAAAATGAAGAAACAATATTTTTTAAAGATTTTTGAAGTTATTTTGCTAATAGTTATCCGACAGCTGTTATTGAATTACACTTTTAAGAAAATATGGGGCTGTTTTGAGAGAAATAGTTCATTTTTGTAACTTACAATTTGCGTTATGTTTATTTTCTTCTTCTTTAAAATCAAATGTAGAAGTAGCTGTAAAAAAATAAGAAATAAAGAATGTTTGTAGTAAAATACGTTCATTCCATATTTAAAATTGTAATCTTAAAGTAATTTGAACATTATTTCTTAAAAAACAGCAAAATAATAATTAATTTGGATAATAATTATTCTATTGTAAAAAAATAAAGATATTGAAAATAATCTCAATACAAATAATAGTGTCAATCAATTCTTCTACGTTACGTATTAATATTAACTCAAATTGAAAAGCTCAACTGCTCTCTCACTAGTTGCTTGACACTAAGAGTTTGGATCAAAATTTGAAATCTCGTCATTTTAAAATCTCATATTTTTTTCTGCTCATTTTTCCAGTTGACAACGGCACCACTGAAAACAAGATCTATTGGTGCTTTAAAATAGTATCCCTTAACATTAGTACAACTACACAAAGAATGCATTCATATTTTTTAATGGATTGTTCCTTGTCATGTATTAATGATAAAACTTGGGTGCACTTTTACTTATGAGAATCAAGAAAAATAATCTCACCTACAAAGAGATGAAGAGGGATAATAAAAAAAGTTAAAAATGGACTTTAAAAACATGAAATAAAATTTGGACTTTTCTTATTTTAAACAAAAATGTATTGGAGTTCTATTACAGGGAAAAATATATTTTAATTGATTATTAATTCTTCAACAAAATAATATCGAGTTACTCAAAATTATTAAAATCTATAGTGTTTTCTATTTTAAAAAAGAAATAATGACTGCCGAAATCATAATAGAAGAAAAACTAATAGCACAATGAATAAGCAATAGCAAGCAGCTTGATGGTCCTTTTGTTCATTTGCAAAAAAATAAGAAAATGTGATTTTTCAATGAGAGACGAAATCGCTATTTCAATATAAAACAAAAAGAAATTAAACAAATTATTTTTTGTTGACAATTAAATCTTTTGTTTGGTTAGTAACAAAGCTTTAAAAGGAATAAAAAAATCATCTCTTAATCTATTGTTCCACCTGCTTTAATTATTTAGATTTTCTTTCTCATTTTATTAATATTGTATTCCATAGAAAGAGTTTTGAATAATCAAAAAAGAATGTCTCTGTTTGAATTTAACTACTCTCAATAGAAATAAAGAGGAATCTTTCAAAGACATCTTTGAGAGTGTGAGTATTAGCTTTTTCAAAATACATAAGGAAAATATTTACTTTTAATGGGAACATATTTCAGAATTTAAAAAGCACAAAATGGAATTTCCTAACACAATCATAAAAATAAAAAGTATTTCAATATTTCTTTTATTATCCAACATTTATGAAAATAACTGGCCGAAATACATTTGGTCTGATTTCTTCCATACCGCCACACTCAGTTGAGTACAAGAAATTATGCTCTTTCTTGTGAATAAGATCAACTACTTTTACAGGAGCGCCAGATTTTATTTATTTTATTTTATCCTTTTGCAAATCTTAGGTTCCAAAGAGATACTTGAACCAGCCTGTTATCTTTAGGATTTCAACCCTCATACCTGACCCTTCATATCCTTCACCTTTCTTTTCATCGAAAATCTTATTCCAAAATTCTTTGTTTACCTTCCCTTCCATAGAATTCACCATCTCGCCTACAATCCATTCTATTTTTTCCAAATATTCAACATAATCAGGATGCATAGGATAGTCTTGTCTCATTTGCGCTATCTTCCTCTTAAGTTTCTCAAAATCACTCTTTCCTCCTCGATAGTGCACTTTCTAAATCCCACAGCCACAAAGATATACAGTGAAATCGAAAAACGACTGAGTTGTTGCTAATATTAGAATGTTGCTTGCTGCTCTTTCAATGCTTTGAGTGGAGGAATAATCGCATCCCATTGTGTCTACTAGCTATTTTTTTGTATTTTTATTAACTTACTCAGCTAGCAAGTCCATCGTGAGTTGCCAATTGTTATTTTGGTTTGGAAAATTCTCAAAATCTTTAGTAGTCCCATCTATAAAAATGGCTAACTCTTTTTTTCCTTCATGTTCAACAAAAAAATGCCTGCAGTTTTCTGGGTGTCTGCTAACGAATTTAGCAGTGGTGTGGCCCACGGCAAGGGAGATGTCATCAGCAGAAATTTCAACTTCTCCGTGTAGGCTGTAGGCGGCATAGAAGGCATCAAATAAACCATTACCTGTGATTTAAAAGAGATCTTTTGATTTGGAGCTTCTATTA
>Ga0302271_10002938_pt1 | contig 14876 bp, 9 predicted proteins | sample III_Bog_N1_1_FD_198767 | JGI IMG/M metagenome (GOLD analysis project Ga0302271, IMG submission 198767) | Peat permafrost microbial communities from Stordalen Mire near Abisko, Sweden - III_Bog_N1_1 | ecosystem: Environmental > Terrestrial > Soil > Wetlands > Peat | place: Sweden: Abisko... | reverse complement strand
TGGGAAACATATTTTTGCACACATCTCCTGCACAGTTAATAATATGAGTGATGCCGTTCTTTTAGAGTTTCTTCTTGTTGTAAGCAACATCTTCTCCGCTCACATATAAAAAGTTCTTGATCACTTCACTGCAAATCTTAGCATACGTTTTAATCTTCGCAATAGGGTTCAGTCTCTCTCCCATTTACTCTTCCTCGTGATTGTACCCATAATTGATCTCTTCTTCACTTTAATCATCTGATGAAACATATTCTTTTTCAGCATTATGCCCATTTTCTTGTTCAGAAATATCAAATTATTAGTTAATATTCTTTATTGCTTTTGTGTTAATAGTAAACTTAGGTCCATTTATTGCTTGAGTTTTGTTTCTCTATGATAGTTCCTTTTAGATTTGATTACTTGTTAAATTATTGCCTGCTCTTCTACTACTGATAAGAGGCTACTCTTAGGATGGTGAATCAGAATCTAAATTATTTCCTGAATTAATTCGATTATTGGATTAAGTACAAGGCAGTTCTCCAGCATTTTCGAGAGGCATTTTTATGCTGACACCGTTGTTGTTTGCATCTTTGCCTTTTAAGTTTAACCGATATTTATTTTAACTTTTTTCTTATTCTTCCTCAAGGATATCTCCGTATTTTATGTTAAGTTTAACAATAGGATCAGCACTTTATTAATCGTCATACTCCTCTTCCTCTTAAATATTTTCATTATCATTATTATTGTCATTTTGATTATTTTAAGGTTATTGCTATTAAGAAAACTAACTCGAATTATCTGGATTCCAAATATTATGCTGCTGTTATTCCTTTTAAGATTGCATTTCAAAAGCGCCATTAGTAAAGCTATTGTAGATTGGTTGTTATTGTTAAACATTTTACTAAGGATTTTGAAATTTTGCATCATTAGCTCCTATTTGATTTCCATTACCAATATTTTTTGCAAAATCTCCTTGACTGTATTGTTAAGTAGAGGCTCCAAGATTAGCAAGATTTAATGGTTTAAGGCTTATTCCTTTTTTCCCTTATGTTTAGGGAATATTTTTTTGCAAAGACGATTCTTGTTAGGATGGTATTTCTTGCTTGATCTGCTATTAGTAACTAGGCTCATTTTGGTATTGCTTATCAAAGTAATCATTCTATTATTCTTGGTAAAGGTTTCTAGGTTCTTCTAAAAATAAAAATGATTAGAATTAAGTATGAAATACGCTACATATATTTAATTGTACCAGATTTATTTTAAGGAACAATATTCTTCTGCTTCAAAGAAGAAAGTGTAGAAGGAACATAAACAAAGTTATTGATGTAGGAAGATTGGCTATTCGTCTATTCGCAGAATATTTTTTTGAAAAAACGAAGGTATTGCGTTTCTGATGCAGCTGTTGTACCTGAATCAACACTGGAACTGGAACAATTATTTTGATGAATCCCTTCATCTTCTTCTTCCACTTACTCTTTATCGTCGATAACATTATCTTCGTATCTTTCTACTGCTTCTTCTTGATTTTTGGCATCGTTCAGTGAGTTAAATCCTTCTTACTTTTCCACGATTTAAGGATCTGTAGCCTATTGAGGTTAATCGTAAAGGTTGTTTCTCTTCTTTGATACAGTACTTGCGCGTGAAGAATTTAAAGGAAAGAGGAACTTAAATAAAAAAATAGTTTGGCTCATCTTGCTAATTTCTTTTTGCATTTCTAGATTACAACAATAATTCAGTAACTTTAAAAGCAAACTCAAAAACGTTACCTTTATTTTATGGCTTTGAGGAAGTACTGTTAAGCTGAATAACTTTTCCACTCGTGAGTTTATCTTTCGTAATAACTCCACCACTGAACAATACCTGAAGCAGTGCATCTTTACTTTTTTCTATTTGAGCTTCCAAGTTATATGCAGAAGAGAGGGCAAGTGATTTTATCAAAGGATTAGAGTTCTTTCCATTCCAAACAAATATCATATGCTCGAAGTTAAGAGATGCATCTAAGCTTTTTTTCTTAGGAAGGAGAAAACTATCTAATATTTCAAGATTGAGTTCACTAGTTGAAAGTGGATTTTCAAGCCCTCTAGGAGTTAGGTTGTTGTATGACTCAACAATGCCCCACATAGAGTGCGGTAAACTCACAAACACATTGTTATTCTTCTCTAAACCAAAAATACTCCAAAATATAAAATATTCAAATGAAGTTGTAAAAAATTCTACCTGTCTGATCTTTTGACCTACGATAGACAACCAAGACCACATAGCATTCCGTTGATAGAAAAGTAAAGCCTATATTTATTCTACATTAGACATTAAACGAAAATAAAAACTTTACTCTGGTTTTGTAGATGTTGAAGAGAGATTGGTTGGTTCAAAATTTTCTTTGACTTCTCATCCTCTTCAAAAAATCTCCATAACTAGTTGCAAAAAAACCAAAATGAACAAACTTGAAATATCAAAAATGTGCTTATGTTTTATTCTGCTACTCTCATGTACCTTGATATTCTGCGTGATGTTCTCAGGTATTTTGGAGTCAAATGGAACATTTTCGAGAATCTTCAAATCGAAATGAAGAATATCTTCCAGCTGAGAAGCATATTTATCGATGCTTATTTAACTTCCCATGATTTTCGGCTTAAACTACTAAACTGGTCTTATTTTACAGTATTTTCTTTATTTATTTGGAAGAATTTTTTTGCTACCAACTGCGAATTAGCTATTTTCAAATACAGATAACTTCAAAAGTACTTTTAAAATATTCCAGATAAGGTAATTAATTGTGAATAATAGCTGTTTCTTGGGGAAGAAAGCTTTAATAATTTAACTTCGTAATTTAGTTAACTTAAATTTAGGCACTTACAACCGTCCTTAAAGTCTGCTGAAATCATCTTGAGAAAGAAATGAGTTAAAAAATATTGATATATTTCCTTTATCTTCTAATCTCTAGAAATTAAAAATAACTAAAATGGTGTATCAGTACTCGTCTTTATCAGATAACTTGCTCTTGGATTTTACATTATATTTACATATTATGTATTTGTTTAATCTTTTACTTCTTATTTTAAAATTAATTTATCCTTTATTTTGCAATCACATTAATTATTTCTAAGGTTTTCTGTTAATATTCAGTTTCTTAGTAAAGTAATTAATTATTAATAATTATTTATCTTTATTTTTGTATTTTTAATGTTATAATACCAAACACAACATTTTAGCAGCAACACAAAATTATTTTCGTTTTTTCCAAAGGAAGAATTAATCATTAGGATTAACAATCAATCAAAAAACTACTGCTTTCCTTAGTTATACAGATCCTTTTACTTAAACAGATTAGATATCATTTTTGTACAATAAGATAACTACTCCTTTTTTAGTGCAAATGGCTATTCTCTCATTGGATAGCCTCTATTAAACTAATTATCTTTGGAGTTTTGGCTTGGATAATTTGTTCCTACCTTTAATCCTCCTCGAATTGTTCCAATCTCACTGAGATTTAAAGTTTTATTCACGAGTGAAAATTTATTACCTTGAATTCCTTTTGAAAACGCTTTAGACGAAGATATATCTAACAATCTTAAGTTAGTTGATCGATCATAATCGTTTGAGTGTTTGGGTTGTGGGTTTCTCCAAAAATTAATCGGCTCAGGATTATTATTCTTTCCAATGTCAGGATTTTGTAAGGAGATACGTCGACTATGAGAACGTAGTGACTTTTTGTCAGAGAAAGATGTTGGATGGGAGTTTTGTGAAGGAGTTACTGATAAACTTTGTGGAGGTTAAAAGCTTCGGTGGCTGTTGGGGGATGAATTCATCTAGGAGCTTCCATTCAATTATTGAAATGAGTCTGTAAAATGATAATTGTTTCTATCCTTCAATATTTGTTCAATGTTCAGAAGTTGTTTGTTGAGTTTAAATTAATCTAAGGCAGATATTGTAGGTTTACTTGAGGTTTTTGAAATTTAAGGATTAAATCCTTCATGATGAGCAGTATTATTGTTGTTGTTAACTACTTCTGCAAGAGTAGGAGAACATTCTAAAACTTTATTATTGTTTTAACTACTTAATTCTGTTTAGAAAAGATTAGACAAATCTTTCGTCTTTGTGCTAATTAGACCCTTATTCTTTTAATCAGAAAAACTGCTGTAGTTTGGATATGACTCTTAACTCTGAAAGTCTTAGCGTTACAGACCATTATTAATGATCACTTGTTTAGCAATAATATTGTTCAAATATTTCTCAGACCAATGGTTCTAATCATTAGAATAAGAGGTTTTCTCTGCTATCTTTTGTTAAATTTCATCAAAATTATTTATTTTTTCTCCTCTGATTAGACTATTTTCCTGTTTATTTGATTTCCTTTTGCCTTCTTAAGAGATAAAAGTGTGTTAACTTCTTGAACTGGCATTCTTTAAGTTCAGTTTATTAGTATTATTTGTGAGACTATCATCATCTTTACATTTATCTAATAAAAGATCAGTAGCGATTTGCAATGGTTTAATAAATTAGAAAATACCATCGTTTTCTCTAATAATATTTTGTAATTCATTTTCAGCACTAGGATCTTTAAGTGACTGTTCGATTCTGTCTCTATTTTGAGCATACAAAGCAATGCAAGTCTATTGAACTTAAGAATCACATAAACTCTACTAATCCTGATCTGAAGAAATATTAATGTTTAATTCATTTTTGCTTTATCCTTGTTGTGCTTCTTCGATTGTTTTCATAAAAAACTTTTTTTCTGTTTCAATTGAGTTAAATAATTTAGTCAATTTATCTGTTCTTTAAGGAAATTCTGTGTAATTTTCTTCAATAAAACTACTTACTTTTGTTTCATAAGCAACTAGAGAATCTTGAAGCTTTTATATTGCATTCTAAAATATATTTAATGCTTCCTACTTTTCAACTTGAATTTCTTAATATTCTATTTAAGCTTTATATTCTAAAAGTTGCTACTTTTCTTCTAGCCGTTCCATATATGTTGCAACTTTCTACTAAAAGAAACCAGAGTCATTATTAAGATCAACTAACAAATGATTTTAGTGATTCTGACACAATTTACAGACTCCAAATTATCCACATGTCTAGCAGTAAAATAACGTAATGTCATCTCCATGTGAAGGATAATGTGTTGGTTCCGGAATATTATTGTTTTTGAATTGTGCAGCTTATTCTTTATTTTAATTTCCGATGAGTGGAATATCTTCAGATGGTTTAATCAAATCTATTCCCTATTTATCCTCTTCTTTTTCATCATAATAAAGACCATTACCTTTATTGTGAACTGGTATCTAATGTGTACTCTTACTATCTTGGCTTTAGCTGTTAGTAGTTATTTTGCTAATTACATTCTCATTTTACAATAAGTCCATGTTGTTCTTTTGAGGGCTTTAAGGAGCATATTCTTATTGCTTGACTGAAGGAATTGGTTAGTTATTCAAAGGATTATTTTAATTATTAAGATGATTACTGAATTGCCAAGAAAATCCTTGTTTGGAGGGTTTAAACGGCATATCAAGATTATTTTTTTGAATATTTTCTTTTGTTTAAACTTTTGATTTGTTTTAGTCTTCTTCTTCTTTGCGTTCTTGATTTTCAGCTTTATTCTCATCTATTTTTGATTAGCCATTCTAGCGAGAAACCTTTTTTCTTTGCAATATTTCCTGCATTTCATGATATTTAATAATCTATTCCTCTAATCCATTCTATTTTTTCACTTGCCTTTCTTTCTCATTTTGTTTTATCTCTTGCTCTTTAAAGTTGAAATGTTTTAACTTTTTGGTTTGATCAATTTTTCCTCTTGATTCTTATGCAATAGGAATGTTGCTTCTTGCTACTTCTTCTTTAGAAGAAATCTGATTTGACCAAACCTACTGTGAATTGAATTATTTTGAAGAAATGGCTTTTACATCTTAAAAAGCTTGAGTTGGAAGGAAAGGTTCAGCAAAGTTATTTTCTCCATGACCCTACTCTGAATTATCACTAATTGGTTGTTGATGTTGCTACCTATTCTGATTTTAGACCTACTCATCGCATACTTAAAAGTCAAGAACATTTGGTGAATTACTTTCATGTTAACCGTTTTCTTGATTAAAGCATTCAGTTGCTTGAGAGATAGTTGATGTTTCATTTGCAGAAGAAACATTTCTAAAGTCATCAAACGAAATTGGAGGAAGCTATTCATCCTCATTCTAAGAATTTACTGTTGTTTTTTTGTCCTTTTCTCTTTCTTATCCTTCTTAATTGTTCATTTTCTCTTGTTTTTCAAACTGAGTTTGTACTTTGAAGCTGTTTTAAGGTAGTAATAGTTGCTCTCCCTAGTTTGTTAAATATGCCAAGTGTTTCTAATTAAATAAGAAAGATCTCTTCCAAAATCTAATTGTTTATTCTAACACATTCCTGAAATGATCATTCAAATTGGCTAGCAATATTTTATCACATGCAAATAAAATACAAACTAAAAATATTTAAATTTTTAGAAATTGTTTTATCACATGAAAACAATAAAATAGACAAGATTATCTTTTAATTGATTAAATATTTTAGTTTTCATATTGTCTGCTAATCAATTGTGGCAATCAGAAATTGAAAAGGTTAAAAAACATTAATGTATTATCTAAGTCGAAATCACAAAATAGCTTCAATTTAAAGAAGCAATTAATTCAATATTAATTAAAAAGTGGGATACGAAATAATTAATTAATAAAAGTGTAATATTCCAAAAGTGTGTCAAATTTATAAACTACTCCCCCCTCCCTCCACTCTAATCTAAATTAAATGTAATATTAAGTTTCCTTACAAGTTGTAGTTGAATGAAAAGTTTCTTTTTGTAATTATTATAAAACCATTTATGTAAATCTAAGTTTTATCAATAATCTCTCCACTTTTATTTAAAGTTGGTTCATTATGAAGCTACAGAGTCTCCCCGAATTGCTGCGCATTTTCCTCTTGGGCATTTATTATTTAAGCTGCATGATCCAGGAAGAGTAATATCCTAAATATCGTATCTGACTTGATCTTAAATGTAGTTCTCAACATAGTTGTTTCTTGCAATCCTTAGAATCTATCTGTCCACTGGATCACTTTCAGTTGTTTCCCAAAGATAATTTGGTTTATTTGGGCCTTCATATAGAACCCAGCTGTAAGCATCTCTACCGTAGATTGTTGTATTGCCAAGGAACTCACCATCTTGAAGCCAATCACGTTTAAGAATTCCACAGCCTTAAGAACCAGAACAGCAATAGCAGCAGTCATTAGTATCAGGATAATACATAAAACGAGTATTTTCCACAATAAGATGCTCGCAAGGAGCATTTACTTGATCGAAGTTCAAGTAACCGCTGCAGAATGGGTCATATTTTCCATTCGATCTAGAAAGTCGAGTTGAACTTGCAGTTGAATCATATTCATAAGTTCCTACGTTAGTGAATACACTTGCATTCACTGTGAAGGACTCAACAAAATCCTAAGCGAACTTGCTTGGCCAATATGGAGACTGAGGTTAGTCTGCAATAACTGCGCCAAGTATGCAAAGAGAGATAATAATAGTTTTCATTGTAGTGTTTTTGTTCTTATTTATTTTTAATTATTATTAACTTTCCAGCGAATCTTCTTGATTTTTAGTAATATTTGTGAGAATGCAAATATGTTATTTTATTTTATGCGTCACAACAAGCAGTATTGTGGTTTTTTATGAAAGAGTCATGATAGGATTTTAGATAATAAAAGAATTTCTTTAGCAACAAAAACACCTTTAGCAAATGCACTTATCATTTTCAATTAATTGATAAACTTGATTGAAAGATTTAAATTTGGGGTGAATTTAAACAGTTTATTGGGGTTTTATTTTTCATAAATTAGGATTTTCTATGAACTTTCTTTTTTAAATATTAATAAGAAGTTTCATTGTTTTCATAAATAAACTAGTTAACATGATTCAAGGCAAAGGAAAGGCAGTTTTTACAAAGATAGCTATTTGTGTTTGTGTCGTAGCATCAGTTGCAATCATTAATTCAGCTATTCCCTCAGAATAGACTGTTTCAGATAGTTCTTTCTTTCTGAGGAATACTTCTAACTTCAACTTTCAATAGGAAGAAGAATATCCATGCATTCATGCTGAGATAATTGAGAAAGAGTAGCTACTAGGTAAGCCATCAGTTTCAACCTCAGACAGCCCTTTTTTCCAAGAAAATATAGAATAGTCATCGAAATGGGAACCTTTCCGGATTCATTTTGATTACCATTCTTTGAGAAAATTTGATTCGTCCATCAAAAAGTTCATCGAAACTGAGCTCATTCCTTCAGCTTCTTCTTTCTTTTAAGGATTCCTTAAGGTTTAGAGACTACAAGGCCCTCTTAAGGTTGATCCATATTACAAGGATAACACTTGCGGAGCAGCTAATATCAGCATTCCTAGAAAGCACATTCGTGAGGGAGTACCTAATACAGATTTCATATTTTATATTAGCGCACAAAGTGAGCCAGAAGAGAAATTCCTAGCTTATGCAAGCACTTGCTCTTAAGGAGATGGATACACCCTTTCATCAGGCAGACCAACTGTAGGCTACTTTAATATGAACTTATACTTTCTTGAAAGAGACATCAAGAGCTAAGATCCGATGAAAATAAGCCAGTGGATATGGACTACAATCCACGAAATGACCCATTCCTTAGTATTCTCTCCTTAACTTTTTAAGCTCTTCCCTGAAAATATTATGTAAAAAGATGGAAATCAGATCTACTTGACTGACAAAAATCTCGTAAAATTAGCAAAGAAATATTTCGACTGCAACAGCATGGATAAAGTTCCAATGGAAGATGAGGTAATTACAATATAATTGTTATTGTTGTAGTAGTTTTGAACATGATTATTTTGATAAATTAGGGTGGAAAGGGTACAGCAGGAGGCCATTGGGAGAGAAAACTATTTGGAAATGAATTAATGACTGGAACAAATATGTATGATAGTGTCATCTCTGAATTTACTGCAGCAGTGTACTCTGCTTCTGGTTGGTATCAGACAAATCTAGATCTCACTTCATAACTCTACTGGGGAAAAGATTCAGGCTGTGAATTCGTAAGTTAAAGTTGTCCTACAAAAGAGGACAATCTGTTTTGTCAAAAAACATCTAATGTGTCATGCGGATACGACTACTCTGGACTTGCTGGATGCGAAAAAGATATGCTCTCTGATTCTTGCTCTTACTGGAGAGTGTACGGGAATACGCACTGCAACTACCCACCAAAAGATATCAGCAAAGTTTTCAAGAAATTCGGAGGAACTGATGGAGTCAAATCAAGATGCTGGAAAACTAATGTAATTGAGCAGTCTATTGGAAAGAAAGGATTAAACGCACTGTGCTTTGAGAGTACTTGTGATCACAGCAATTAGACTAGTTCTTTGAAATTCGATAATGAATGGTATGTCTGTGATAAAGATACCAAAAAGATTAAAACATCAGGTGGATACACAGTTACTTGCCCTGATTTCAATGTATTCTGTGGCAGCGAGGCTTCTTGTCCAAATTCTTGCTTTGGGAGAGGTGTCTGTACGAGTAGTAAATGTGTTTGCTATGATGGATTTACTGGTGATGATTGCTCTCAACTTAAGTGAATAATATTAGCATTTCCCCAAGTATTTTTAAAGGTATTGTATGTAAGGATGGATACAGAAGGTATTTAATGTACAAATTTGTGTGATATTACAAAAGAAGGAAAGACAATAAATGATTCCAAACAATTATTACATTCTTAGAATATTTCTTTACAAAAATGATTCTTTTTATTATTATTGGCATTTCAAATATTACTTCTATTCCTTCAGTTCTCTGCTCAATTATTGTTGAACTTGAGTATCTCCTTAGCTATTTTCTAAACAAAAAGAGATTGGGTAATTAATATTTTTAGTCATAAAATGACAATACCGTGAATATCTTGGGATCATTTTGCTCGACAAAAATAAGATTGGTCTAAATTATTGGCACCAGAGCTTCTCTAAGCTGAAGCAGATCTCCTGTTGTAAGATTCTAGAGACTATTGTAGTCGATTGCTAAAAATACATCATGTCATGCATTTAACTAAATAATGCAAATATCCTTACTAGGGAGCTTCATTGAAGATACCGGTTGTGAATCTATTAAGTTTCCTTTCCTATTATTACGAAAGCCAAATAAATAAAAGTAATTATTTAAAATAAATATATTTTACTCATTTTCATTGACTGATGCATGCAACCAATCACTTTGATGCTGCGACTAGAATTTATTCATTGCATTCTTCTCAGGTATCTGTGTGTTTGTTCCATTTAAACCAAATTTATTACGCACTTTTTGCTAGAACTACTAAGCTTCAGACACTGAATGTAATTTGTTTTAGACAAACGAAAACTCATTATTGTTTGCTTTATGAGCCTGCTAACCAGAAGAAACAGGTAGACGTCGTTTTGTTGGAGTGTTATTCACAAAATTATTTTGAGGCATGGAACTGTAATTCTTGCTTCTCTTGTTCCAAGAACTCCAGCAATCAATTCGAGATTCTATCTTCTTCCAACTTAATTTCTGAGAGACCATCTTTTATGATTATCTCTTTAAGTAAGTTCCTCCTCCTTCCTCTACTTAGTCTCTAGGAGAGTTAGCTTCAACTACTTCTTTTTTGCTGGGTGTTTTTTTAGGAGAAGATTTTCGATTCTTTTAAATTAAAATTGGTTGCGGTTCTTAATCATCTTCTGCTTAGTTTTCTACGTCATCTTCTTACTTTGATTCATTATTATCTTCTTCATTTTTATCTTCATCGCTCTTTGGATTGCTAATACCACTCCTTCAAAAGAAAATACATAAATAAATTCATCCGAAAATATTTCAAATTTCATTTACTTTTAATTTTAAATTGCTTTTAGTGGATCATACTTCATGCGTTTCTTCAGATTCTTGAGCTTAGCCAACTTTTCCTCTTTTTCTTTTTCTTGATCTTATTCTTTTCTTTCTTCCGATCTATCCTCCTCTCTACTTCCAATTTTAACTAGAGGGACATCTGTCTTTGATCTTCCTCCTTTCTTCTTAATTATTGCTTTTTTAGGAGCACTGGATTAACTTTTGTTATCTAATTTCTAATCTTATCCTTTTTTAATAGGTAATTCTTCCTCATCTTCCTTTTAAATCTTTTATTTTCTTGGTAAAGTAGGTTTAATATCTGTTTTGATTACTGTACTTCCTGGGTTTGAGGATCTTACTTAACTTTCCTCAGAAAATGGTATTTTCCCTCTCCCTCCACCAACTGGAATATCATCCCAAGAAAATCCTTAAACCACCTTTTTCTCACTTTTCGCTTAAACTTTCTACTCTTCTTCCTCTTCACCTTGATTAATTTATTAGTTTAATCCTTAATCTTAATGAATTGAGGACTTTTTTACTTATTACTCCGGTGATTCATGTAAAGATTGCTTTTTTTAAGGTTGTTTTTGAGAAGATTCTTTTGCTTATTTTTAGTCTTGTTATTAATCTAATTTTTACTGCCCTGCATTGAGATTAGGATAGTATTGTTGGTTTGGTTATTATTAGCTGTGCTATTGCTAATAAGACAACTAAGATTGTGCCAATTAAAGCTCGGGTGGATATTATTACCCATAAAATCCATAGGAGTTATTTTGCTAAGGATAATCTGATAAAGGAAAAACGTCTTCCTATTGAGGATATTATCTCTATTGCTACTAAAATTGCTGATTTTATCTGATTCCAAGCGTATCTTAGTTCTGTTACATTTAGCTAAACTAAGACTGAACCTATCTTGTGCTTCCAAGTTGCATGCTGATGTCCTTCGATTCAGGCTTCTATTATTGTTGTTAAAGATAGAAAGAATGAACTTTTTGTGCTCCTGGATATAAGTATCCACTATTTGAATTTGCAATACTAGGCTGTGAATTGGTTAATTAGTTTCTGTAATTGAAAGCCTACATATTTGGATCAAAGTTCTGTTGTTATTAAGATTGAATTAGCTACTTTTGCTAATGCATCATATTAAGCTAAGCTTATGACTAGTTATTCGATTGCATATTAGAAGGATAACTGTTTAATATTGGATTATGAGAGTTGAGCTGGTTGTTTGCAAAGTGCTGTGAATTGAGGGGGGTCTAAATAGATGAATTTTTCTATGAAGAGCGAGGATTTTTTTTGGAATTGTCAATGATTGTGAAACTTGAAACTATTGTCTAGACTGTTTTGGTGTAATGTTTGTCCTCAAATACCCACAAACCTGTAAGCTGCAACCTCGTTAGGATAGTTAGAAATTCTTTCTAAACTGATTCTAATTCAGTAGTCATAAATCGATACTATTAGTTAGACAGCATTGCTCCACGAAGAACTTTCTGTTCTTTTGCGTTAATGAACTCACTTTACTCCTCAAGGCGAATCTTTGGAAGACTTTCTCTTAAAGAAAATATAAGATTACGCCTCTTCCAAATCAGTGGTTTCATTTCCTGAATGAGATCCTGCATTCTTCTTAATTGCATGATCCTCCTGACTCTCCATCCTAATTCAATGTTTATTAATAAATATCTTTCACAACAATATGACTGTCTAACCTTGAATGGCAGCCCAAAGAATCGAGTGAAATCTTTGAATCTAAGAAACAACTTGGAAATGTTTTTTCCTCAATGAAAATCCTCTGAAGGACTTCTAAATCAAAGTTGCGCACATTTCTAAAAATCTTTAATATGTAGCCTCTTCTTCTTGCTATTGGCCCAGAGGAAGTAGATCAACCTGAGAGAAAATTGAATGATTCCTAATAAGAATAATATTCAAATCTTACCTTCTGAGTATTTTAGGGAAACGATTAGATGCTTTGTAGTTGGCTATAAATCCCTGAAGTATAAGTCTGTGTTCCATAAGGGCTCTGATATTAATGACCTTTCTTCAGTTTCTAAAATAATCAAATAAATCAGGTTATGAATTATGAAATTTAACATATCATAGTTCTTAATCGTTTCCTTCACTTTTGCAAGATATCTTTTATTTTTGAAAACTATTTTCTTTTAAATTTCTTATTTATTCATATTTTGAGTACATAAGATCTCCAGAAGCGCTAAATGAGGAGAACAGCTTGATCAAGAAAAATAGTACGACGAAACTATTGGCTTGTTTTGAGCGGTTTTGTGTATGATCCAATCACTGAAAAATGTTAGATCTCTTTTGGAAGCAATCTGTCATAGATTTAAAGACTATTTTGCTTATGGAATTCCCTAGAAACAGGGTAATCAGCTTGTTATTAAGCTTAGCTGCCTAAAAACACAGTGTAACTCTTCGGAGGAGATCTCTTAAAACCGTTGAGTGAATCCTTAAAAGTTTTGATTGAGTTCTCAACTGATAAATTGCTTTCTTTACTATTATTGTTTTAAATGCTGCTCATTCCACCGATTCCTCCAAAAGGCTAACCACCATCCTTACTTCTAAAACCTTCTGTATAATTTCCTGTAGGATTTATGCTAAATGCTTAACCAGGCATATATGAAGGAACTCCAGTGTTATGTTATGATTTGTTCTGCCTTTGAAAAGCTTCTTCAGGAGCAATGGTGTCATGTAAAGACCGAGCTTTTCCTGGAGAAAGTCCAGTTGAAGCAGTGCTAATTTGCTATTATTGTTTAGAGAGGTTCCCTTCCATGAGTATTTGCTATGATAGTAATAAAACAGAATCTTTATTTCTATTAATGATTTAAAGAGTACAAGCTCAAATCAGATTATTTTATCTGAAATCAAAAAGTTCCAGTGGAATTATGAATAATCGTTTCCTCTTATTTTAACGATGGTCTCAAAAGAAGCATTCAATTAAACATTTGTCCTTGCAAACAGGTCATGTGCATAACTATTTATTCTCACTTTTTCAATTTTAGAAATTAATTCATCAACATTTTACTCAAAAACATTTAAAATGCAAAAACTAAACAAAAGAGCTATAAAAATACCATCAAGAAGAGCATTCAAGCATCTTTAACTCTAATGTAAAATAAAATCCTTCGCTGCTTTCAAATCGGATCTTAAAATAGTTACTTAATTAAACTCTATCAATAAAAACATAATAATTCCAACAAATAATGATAATGATAACTAAAAGAGATCAGACTCTTTTGACGACTTCTGAGTCATATGATAAAACATAATTAAATTCAAATTTAAATGATTTAATAATAACAAGGTTATCAATTCAGAATAAAACCTGGAGTTTTAAAAGGAGGAACTCATGGTATTTAAAAATAACGAAATACTATTAAATTCCCTCAACTTAGTAATTTCACCCTTTTTGTTTGTTATTTTTTTACGAATTCATCAATTCAATTAATTTAAGATCTTTCTTGATTTAATTCGCTTTTTTTCCTAAAACAAAAGCACATTAATTCCATCAAAAGCCTATCTTTTTCTCTAAAATAACAACACTTTAAAAGTATGATTACTAAATTGATTTGAACTATTCTTTTCTTGGCTAATAAAACTAGTGCATCTTCTCAAATTGACATTTGTTTCCTTTATCTTTCAAGACTATTGATTGGCTAAAAAATAACTTTTCCAATATTTTTACACTTAATCTTAAAATAATTGCTTCTTAGGCAGTATGTCCATTATTTTAATCGGGTTCATTTAATTGAGTAAATTAAATTCTAAATTATTTAAAAGTCATAAACTCTTTTTCGTTTTGGTTACCAACTAGCATTTTATTTAAATTAATACAGATAAAACTCGAGAAGTCAAAGTTCGCTTTTGTTCTTTGAAAAATAAGACACTTAAAAATAAGCAACGCTCTCTATCAAACTAGAACATGAGAAAAAATAATAATGTTAATTTCCTTAAGCTAAAGCTTATTTCTGCTTTTGGAATATTTATTAATTCACCTGCGACTGCGACATAGATAATTAGTTGGCA
>Ga0302271_10002937_pt1 | contig 14880 bp, 15 predicted proteins | sample III_Bog_N1_1_FD_198767 | JGI IMG/M metagenome (GOLD analysis project Ga0302271, IMG submission 198767) | Peat permafrost microbial communities from Stordalen Mire near Abisko, Sweden - III_Bog_N1_1 | ecosystem: Environmental > Terrestrial > Soil > Wetlands > Peat | place: Sweden: Abisko... | reverse complement strand
AGATATGCAATAGCGCATTGAGTAGAGAATAAGTGCTGTTTAGCTGCGAATCAAATGCATCTGGTTATGCTAAGATCAATCCTTAATAGGAGTTCACACTCTTCTATCTTAGCAAGCTCTGTTCACACAAACACAGTAATAAACGAATTCACGTAATCGGAATGTATTTCGCAGGGAGAATATTATTTATTTATTTTTCTGGAAGTAAAAATTCCACACAAGTTATATTAATTTTAGTAATGAAAATTAATCCAATAATATTTGTTTGCTCTTTTTGTTTGATTCATTGCATTACATCTTGTGATTGGAACCCATATGTGACATACGCGTTGATGAGAGTCGGTAGATTCAGTGGTTTCTTTGAAGTTGCGAGCATAAACAAATGCGCTTATTTCCTCGTTATTGGATCGTTATTGCATAATTATGCTATGACTAATTGTATATCGATGCTAGGAACACGATAGGTTAATGGCTGGGCATCTGAGATTGTTTGCAGAAGCGTAATAGCTTCTTTAGCTGTTCCAGGGATAGATATGCATTCACGAAGAGGTGAACTGAGAATATTTAACATTTTAGTTAGTTCTTTGGAATCGATTGAGCTGATTTATTTAACTACTGCGTTGATTTAAGAGAGGAGATCGGTTTGTTAAGAAGAAGATGATGATGACACGATGTTATTTTGCTCATCGGGGTCATCATCTTCATCATAATTGGAGTTATTAAAGGGTGAGGTTGAGCTAGATTGTGAAAGAATTAATTTGAGTCTATTGAGTAATGACTTTAAAGACTAAGATGAAGTCTATGAAGGTGCTGACATACTATTTATTCTTCTCTTCTTCTCTTCTTTTTGTTATGAATAGTAGCGCAATATCAATATCAAAAATCAAATACGAAAAAAAAAATTATTAAAAAAAAAGGAAAAATATTTTTACATGTGCAAAATAATAATTAGAATCATAAGCATAAGCATAAGCAGCATCGTGTGTGCCTACTCAATGATTGTATGTAAATTAACATTATATCACTGAACGGAAGACTTATTTTGATTGGATTTATTTATTCAAAGAAAATGAGAATGAAGTGATGTTTGTCGTAGAATTCCCTTCTCCAAGAGAAATCTTCGCATAGATGAATTTACAATATCAGGTATGTGTTCTTACTTGTTAATGAATTAATTGATGAGGTCTTGGTTGAGGGGAGAATAGAACGGAAAGGAAGTTAATAAGATCTAAGATATTTAACAATAAGATTTTTTAGATAAATCTATTAATAGAATTACAAAGGGAGAAGAAGAAGGAATAACAACACCACCACGTAATTTTAACAAAAAATAATAAATTTTACAATTCAATTTGATTGGCTATTTTGTGGGAGATGCAATGGTCAATGTGATTTCAATACGTATATGAGGTAGATAAATATATGCCAATCAGTGACAAATCAATGAACGTGTGATTATTTTTTTGTTAATTAAAGAGAAACTGTTTATGAATGTGGGAAACTGTGATAATTCTGGGGAGCGAGAGAGAAACATAGGAAATCATAATTAAATACTAAAATCGCTAGGCAGTTGGGATAATCAAGTGATTTAATTGAATTTGCAGGGCTAACGGTGAAGGTGGATATTTGAGACATGATGAAACATGTGATTTACTTTATTAATGTGAATATTTTTTGTAGTTTTTGTTTATGATTTTTCGAGCTAAAACGAAGGCTCTTTCTATCTAATTGAAGAGTTGTTTAAATGAATTCAACTAATACAATATGATATGATAATAGCATTGGTTTTGAAAAATATATAGAGATAAAAAGGGAAAAAAGATTGGCAGTTAAAATATGATAGAGAAAGATAGAGAGAATGAGATATTTTAAAGGAGATTTTGTGAAATATTTTAGAAGATTCAAATGGTAAAGTGCATTCTCAGGTATTGATGAATATTTGATGCCTTTTATGTGTGATCGATGCTATTTGGAGGTTTAACATGTGCTTTGTAGTAGGTTTGCTTGTTGATGTTATTGTGGCTGATTTAAAAACTAAGTATTTGGGAAGTGGGAAGTTCTTAGCAAGTAGCAGGAGTGTAGACTGGAGAGAAGTTAACACTATGTAGCTACTTGAAAGAGTTGTACACTTCAAGATGAAGGGCGGGATTTAAAAAATAAGCAATTCAATAGCAAGCATGAAAACTAATATTAGCATCAGATTTAAATGTCAAAGGATCAGCTAGAGTGACTTTGATTTATTTTGTGGGCAGTTAATCATGTTTCTAATGGTAGAAAGGGATGGTTTTGATGTGTAACTGAGGTTTTTCTTCTGCTGCTGCTGAGGGTATCCTTCAAGATAACAAGTGAGGCTAAGATCTAAAGGTTCAGTCATAGAATTACCAGTTATTCAAGTTGTTAGTTGTGTTGAGGTTTCAAAAGAAAAGTCCAAACCAAAAGAGAGAGAAAAGAATGTATAAAGAGAGTTACTAAGAGTTACGAATTCTCAAAATGGAGATTCTGTATCTTAGATGATTGATTACTGGAGGGGTACTTAGGCAGCTAGCCTTCGATGCGTATTGATTAGTTGTTGATCAATACTAGCAGGCAAGCTTTTTTTGAGAATATTTTTCATTGAAGCTTTCTCAGATGAATTGCAAGAATGTATGCAAAGATGAAATGAATTTGGAGTTCTTCGGAGTTTCAAAGTTCATCAAAGGAGGGGAAGTATTTACATGAGCATGTGCATTGAAGTTGGGATGCTCATCCTTTCTTCAACTAGCACACTCACTCTGGGCATTGCGCCAAAAATCTGCTCTTCATTCATTTCTCTAGCATAACTTTCTTTGAAAAGGATTGGGAATTTGTAAAAAAATCATTTCAATTAAATTACTAATCGTTAGGGGATTAGATTTATTGATGAGAAGGGGGTGGAGAGAGAGAGAGAGAGTGTGTTAAAGTTATTACAAGAAATATTTCTGAAATCTGATTTAAATTGGGTAATTAATGATTTGAATAGTTAACTGATTTTGCTTGATTTTCTCCCCTCATATTTAGTATATTCACATAAAAATTTCAAAATTAACTTAATTTTACTTGAAAATGCATTGAATGCACACCAAAAAAAGAAGAAATAAAGAGGGAATTAATGAAAGAAAGATAGTCAAATAGATAGATAATTAGGTTAGATGGTTGTTCTTTTTCTTGAAGAGATTTTTGTTGTTTGTTTTTCATGGCAACTTATTAGAATCTCCTAACTATTTTGTTGATTCTCCTAGTCTGATGCTAGCGAACTATTCATTTAAACTTAAAGGCTATTATTATTCCTCATTTTTGACTAGAGTTTCATTGAAATTGAAGATATTCTCGTTATTGTTGTTTTGTTTATTCATGTCCGCAAAGCCACCTGTGTTTTCAGCTGCTTACAACATATCTTAACTCTTAATAACTCCAGCTTATTGCTGAGAAGATGGAGAAATATCTTAAATTTCTGTGTATGTGTTGCTGTAGATATTAGCAAATGACGATATTCTCGAGTTGCCGTTGTTGTTGATATTATTGTTGTTGTTACCAGCTGGGTTGAGAGTATTATGATTATTGTTGTTATTCCCCTGTAAATCCGCCATATTAATGTTATTAACTGTTGACACCTAATCCGACCGGACAATTCTTTTAAAGGACTTCTACGATTCTACCTTACTCGTAAGAAGTGACTCGGCAGCCTTTTTGAGTTTACTTCTTTATCTCTCAAACGCAGGGAATTCCATGGGTGTATCTCCTCCACCTGGAATATGTAGATTCAAATGTCCTAGATTCTAACTGGCTTGCAGGACAGTCGAAAACATCTTATTCCCTTGAGAGACTGCTCCTCGGAAGGATCCATTGAAGCTGTGGTTTAAATTATTCTAGTTGTTTAAGTTCGCGGACATCAGCAACGAAGGATGGATGTTCCCTCTCGGCGAAGGATGCGACTAAGGGAGGATATTGAAGGATTGCTTAAACAGTGCGCCTCTCGCAGAGGAGCCCATGAAGCGCTTCGCTGCGAAGAGATTCTTCCTGATGACGATTTTCTTTTTCTCCTTACACACGATGGAATAATTGTTGTGTGGGAAATAATTCGTGAATTCTTTGAGTCTATCGAAGTCATAGAGGAAGAGCATTTTGTGGGAGCGATACTCCGCAACGTAGGCTTCCTCTGCGAGGAGGTTGTTAGTGTTGCTGTTAGTGCTTATTATATTTGCCTCGATGTTGGTGTTGATATTGTTATTATTGAGATTTCCCAGGAGATTATGCAGATGTTGTGGATATGAAAATGATCCCAAATGTTAGTTTTACGTTAGTTGTTAGATGGATTACAGCAATTACTGTTGTTATTACTGCAATTAGTATTATGTTAGCAATTAGAACTGCTGCTAAGATTGCGTCTGCGGTGATTACAATAGCGATTACGATTGTTATTGCTAGGATTGTTATGTTCCACCATTGGCGAGAATTTGCATATTATTGCTAATTTATTATTATTGAGACATCGACTAGGAGCCATTATTATTAGGAATGTTACTGCTATTGTTTATATTGAAACTGTTGAGATTGTTGTTTTAGTTAAAAGTCATATTATTGTTCTTGTTGTTGTTACTAATCGAATTATTGTTGTTATTCATGCTGCTATTGGATACCATCGTATTCGGTGATTTCAAGGACGATGGGACAGGTGATACAGGATACATCATACCTTTGTTGTTGTTGCCTGGAAAAAATAAACTTTACGGATGATGCGTCATGGTGGCTTGCTTTTTCATGCTTCGGATGATGGTGGAACCGGGAGTATTAGTCGCAGAGAGGTTGAGAGGAGCGATGACTACAGGTGAAGGTATTGGGGAAAGATTGGATTTGAGGGGATTATTGTTATTGGTGTTGTCGATGAATTAGCAGAATCCTTAATTGTTTTGCATTGGCACAGTTAGCAAATGCATTTACTATGGCTGCTAAAGCTACTGCTATTGAGCTGATGGAATATCCCCTAGATTGATATTGGTACTGGAGTTAAAAGGGACAGTAAGCTGATTAGATGACCAAGCAGTGGAGAAATCATGATGAGGATTTAGCAAGGAAATTTTCTTATAAGAAGATTATTGATTTTACCCATTTTAATTACTAAATTGTTTAGGTTATCTGCTGCCTACATTATTAGATTGCTATTAAGGATTAAGAGCTGCAATATTGTTGTTATTAATGGAAATGTTATCCATTTTATTGGTTTGTTTTCTTTTACCAAATTATCTCTTCTCAAGATCCTAGATGTTAGTGTTATTGGTGATATCAGGATTTCGTGTTGCTAGCATATGTAGAGTGCCTGTATTCGTGCAAAATGGAGAATCAACACCAATTTACTTACCAATTGTGTTGGGATTGTTGTTGATGACAGGTTCATTCTGAGAACTTGAAGGTACCATCATCGAGCTTAATCTGTTCTTCTTATCCTTTCTTACTTGCTAGTTTCCATAAAAACAATAACAAAAGAACAATTTTAAAAATATTAGTCTCAAAAAAGATCATAATTTGTAGTTTAATTATATTATATTAAGAGCTTACACCATTTGGAGCTTATAAACTCTCAAACTCCCCAGTCACGTCAAGCATATTTTTAGCGCTGTGGATTGGCGTACTGTACTTGAGGATTAGTTTTCTTTATGGAACATTTTTGATAACGACTGGAGAAGGTATGTCTCCTGCATCGAGTATTGCAGCTATGTTAATTGGAGCTACTTTGATTTTCTTACGTTCCAATGATTGCGTGTTATGAAATTACTTTTTTTCTCTTCCACCAGCAGAGCTGCTCCGGGAAGATTCATCTGATTGCTTGTCTTATTGTTGTTCATCGAGTTTCTATGGCTGTTAGGCCTTCTTAGAGATTGCAATAAAGTGTTCACTTTTTTGCTAACGAGAGTTAGTTTTTTTCTTCGTTTTAGATAACGATTTCCTATGCTCTGGGGAGTATTCTTACTTTACGAGTGCGAGCGGTGAAGAAACAACCATTGGATCGATATTGTGATTAATACGACGATGGCTCTAGATGGCTTGAAAAGTAGGGATTTAAATGGATTTGATGCTTGAATTGGAATTTTTAGAAGGATCATGTTTTGTCTTTTTGCTGAAAGATGCGTTGGGTGATTTCAAATCCAGGATGCTTGGATGAACGATATCTAAGGAGTCATCAGAGCTGTTATTTACGGCGATCAGTTATTGTTCTTTAAACTTCACATTCGTAGCTAGATTTGCAAGTTTTAGTGAAAAAACACTGTTTTTAAATACTAAACGATTTTTCTGCTTGTAGTTCTGTGAGATGACATCTTTTTTGGGGTTATCTTGGGTTCGTAATGCTAAAGAATCTGTCGAATCAGTGATAGCTTCCTAATTTGAATGTTGTTGTATTTTTTCTGTGAGAATTGATAATGATTAAGGGTCTTGAAATGAACTTAGAGAATCAGCAGAATGACTGAGTTTCTGCTTGCTATGGGGGTATTTATTGTTATTTTCTCTGTTGCTCTTGATGAACTCTTAATCGAATTTATCATCTAGTGATTTCATCTTCTTTAAGCTTGTTGAATCAGTGTTTACTTAGGAAGGTACTTTTGTTCTGGCAGTATATTCAATTGGTTAGGTTATGTGCTTCAGAGAAGATATTCGCTTGTTCTTTTGTGATTTTTCTTGGGTAAATGCATCCTAAATGTCTGCTTCTTTGTCCCCGCCGTCTTGCTAGCTAGTATCTATGTTATTAGATCCCAATTGATTGGTTACTCCTGGTCTTTATTCTTGCTCCAGCTCAAATTATTTAGCACTATTATTATTCTCTGCTAATAGCATCTGAGAAGATAATGCTATTTATGAAGATTTCTAATCTGGACTAGGAGCAATATTATTCAGATTTAAATTATCTACATCTTCAACTTAGCTGATGACTATGCTCAGGCCATTAGTAGATATAACCTTGCGGGTAGTATTATTATTCACGTTGTATTCCTCAGTTCGAAGCTGCATACTTTCATTGCTATCAAGGTTATTTTGAGTTATTGGAATCAATGTGGTAATTTTTGAAGCATCTCTTTCTTCGACTCTTCCATCTTCTTCATCGGTTTCATCTTAATATTGTAATCCCTCTTCTTCTTCTTCATCTTCTTCCTCTCCTTCTCCATCCTCTTCCCCTTCCCTTTCTTCCTCTTCCTCTTCCTTTTATCCTTCTTCATATCCATCTTCATTGACTTGATCTTCTTCCTCTTCTTCTTCCTCAATTAAATACTCATCTTCTTCAATTTCTTCCATCATTTACTATTCTTCCTAATTAACTAATTCTCCTGAATTCACCTAAATCTCTAAATCAATTTTTGGCATCGATCGCAGGAATTTCCTATCGGACAATTTCTTCATGTCATCAGCTGTTTCGGTCTCCACTAGCTCATCATCTGAATCGTGCATTCCCTTCACATTGATTTAATACTATCCATTCTTATTCGAGTTACTGTTAGCGTTGTCGTCGTTGTTTTCTTCTTTGAGTTTTTTAGATGCTTTTATGACATATTCTCTCCTGAGCTTTCTCAGGGTGGCTCTTGCTTTATGATTGATCTCCAGTGTGTTCTCCTTGGTTTGCTTAGACCTAAAATGCTTCGATCTCTCATTTGGTATAGATCTGATGTGTCTGTGAATAACATTCTCTGGTCTGCGGATCAGATGCACATAAGGGCAGTTAACTATTGAATGCCTGAACTTTGAGCAACATGGGCAACGAGTACTTAGCTGCTCCCTATAATTCATAATTTCATCCTTCATCTAACAGAATTTTTCCTTTTTAATTATAAATTAAGTCAACTAATGAGTCTTCCGAATATAATAATCTCAATTATTCTTACATAATCCTTGGGAAACTGCCTAAGAACCTACGCGAAATCTTCGTACGTACAATACACCAAATGCGAGACCGAGAGACTCTTCGCACTTGTCTCTCGGATTTTCGTTGTGAAGAAACTCTGTTCGCCGAAAATATCGCCTTTCTAATTTTAAAAGAAGAATTCAAGGATTCAGGAAGGATATGATGTATACATCACAGAAATATCTGCAGATTTTATAATTGCATGCATAAAAATACTCAGATCACGATTAACCCATCCTTTTCACATAAAAAACTTGAATTTTACTGTGAGAACGTCATAGGAATAAATGTCTTGCTCATCTTTCTTTTTGTTTTTCTCCAAAAACAATTCCACTTCTCCTTTGTTAATAAAGAATATTCTATTGTCTGTTTCGTTGCAGGAAAAGACAATCTCGCCTGGCCTACAGATAATCTCTTTCATTTGAACTGTTAGTTCCTTCAAAAAAGGCTCAGTGAAGTTAAACTTAAATATCTTAGAATCTTGAAGGATCTTCCCGAAGAAATCCTTGTAGATTTCATCTCGAACTTTATTGGGCATTTTCTTGAGAATTTCCTATCCTTTCTGTGGTGACTCCAACTGTTTGTGGATCATGTGATCAAGGTACTTCATTGCCCTTGTCTGTAATCGCGAATTTATAGATCGACTACGCATGTACACTGATAAATGGTATTTCTAAGATCTGTTCAGAAAAAATAAACAAATTTTTAGAAACCACAATACAATTCCACAATATGTAGAGCGCTACTTATATTCTGCCTCTTGTTGGGCGATCTCCTGAAACACTGTCCCTATTGTGTTGACTGTGTAAGCAAAGATAAGTGATGATGAAAGTGCCACAAGAGTCACATAGATTTTCTCCGGATCCGTCATAGGCTTGATATCACCAAATCCCACTGTGACCATTGTGATGAATGAAAAGTAGATCGCATTAATGTACCTAGATACCCATGAGCTAGCATCTAAGTTCAATTGGATCACCCAGCTAGAGACATTATAACTATTTTCTTCAACAAATGCAATGTAGTTGAATCCGCAGGCGATGTAATGTGCTACGATTAACACAGAGAGAATCAGGTTCACTAGAGTATACAGTGTGTTAGCTCTTTGCTGAATATAGAAGTACTCATTGATTTCTCGTCGATAAGCTGGGATTTTGAATATCTTCAGCATGACGAACAACACAAATATTGGGTTTCCAGTTACCATAAGTAAATACAGCGACACCACTGAAGCTACATCGATGAACAAAGCAGTTTTCACGAATTGCTTAAGGATTTTAAGTCTGTTTGTTTGCACATCTCCTTCTTCATAGTATGCTGTGTTCACTGAGATGACGATTTCGATTACAAATAGCACACAGGGAACGACGAAAAAGAGGTAATGTTCAGCGGAAGTTTCTCGTATTGTCAGATCAAAACACCCTACTAATGGTGCTATCACAAGGGTAATTACGGATACCAGCAGCATTGCTATTTTAAACAAATTCAATAGCGGCTAATGTGGGAGAAAAGCTGGAATTTATTATATTTTTTCTTCTAAGTAACTCCAGAAATTCCAGAAAAATCTACCCATCACAGTCAACGCAGGATTCACGAGCTTCATCCCAGTTGATGTTGCTCTGGAAATGCTAGATTGGCTATCACTTCCATCAGCCAGTGACACCGAATAGTCTGCTTTGTCAGCTATAAGACACAAATGAGCAGGTTTGACTTTATAGAAACTTTGATATAAATTCGATGTTTTGATAGAATCGATGAATTTCTTAACTTTTGCAAGTTTTTTCACAAAATTCCAATTTGTTCCTGGATTTATCTCCGCACCGGACAAGGGTAGATTCCCAATGGTACTGCTACCCATGAGATTCGCTGAAGCTTGAGCGGTGAGCTGTAAACCCTACTTGTCTTGAGTCAACTAAGAATTACTCATTTGATTTATTAAATTGGTATTATTGTTGTTGTTATTGATGGGACTATGAGGAGTCTATGGTGTCGATGGATGGACAATACGGTTTGTAGATTTTTTGAAGAAATGACGAGTAAAAAACGCACAACACTTACTAAGAGCACTTGACTTTGAGTTTGTTTTTTACAAATCAATTGGTTATTTTCCTGGGATCTTCTCTGGGCTAAACGATGTTCCTCTCGTGATTTCAACTTAACTTTTTGGTTTCATTTATGTATTTTAGATACTCTGCGGAGTATTATTCTAACTTTGTGTACCTCCACCGTTGGCTGCTAGTTTCATAGGGATTTATAATGTTATATTATTCTCAGTATTGGAATTGACATTTCCGCTGTTGATTTTTCTTGAATCCTGCATCGCGTTATGGATAAAGAGATTATTAGTGTTCTCATCTTCTGTTCGTGTGTGCAGGGACTACTGCGAAAATACACTCACTTGCTTTCCACGAGTGAGCATTTATCTGGATTCTGGATAGATCCTGAAGTTGCTGCTAATATTGTTATTCTAGCTGTGATTGCTGCCACCTGATCCTTTCGTTTGGAGTACCTGCAAGGGATTAGACCCAGGGATTTTGAAACTGGTAGTGTGAGTAAATGGAGAAACGGGAAGAGCATTATTTGTAGTGTTGTTGTTTGTGTTAATCCTGATACTTTCTGTAATATTAAACAGACTAGGCCTATTTATTTCTTGTTGATTCTAGCGGTTGGTAGTGTCTTACGATATGAAATAATTATCTTCATCTGCTCGATATGTTGGTACTTCTTTTTCTTTATCTGCAATTGTTTCTGTTGTTTTGGCTAGATTCTACTTATTTTTGAGTCTACTTCGCATGGCAGCTGTCATGATCGTAGATTTACTCCTGTTAAACGTGTTTACATGGTTAATTTCACCTTAATTGGTAGTTTCATTTGCAGGATTAAGATTGTTGGTTTCCGTGTGATTATTCTAGTTTCGAGGGGAGTAAGTGCCAAGCGGATTTTATTCAGTTTCTATACTGGGTATGTTCCATTTTGAAAACCCATGATCGATTAGATTATTGTTGGAAGTGATTGGAATACTTAACGCCCTGTCTTCGTATGGGCTATCGATTTATGTGAGATTTAAAGGAATTTATCGCTTTTCTTCGGAGAATATTTATTATCCGATGGTAATGTTTTGTTTGGGTGTATTCACAGTTGTTGGTCTGTTTCCTGCTGGTTTCAGCTAGTTATCCGAATCTAGTTGCTGATTATGTTACTTGCTCAGCATGTTTTAGTCTAAGATATGAGTCTACGATGTTATCGGAGAGTTCAAAGATGAAATGTAATGTGGAGATATTGATTAGGGTGATTAAGAAAAGCGTAAGAGAATAGGATCTTTTGGATTGTTAAACTGTGTATTCTGCCTATGCGTGGTCGAGAGCAGGATATTTTCATTTGACATCAAGTCCTCAGAAGATACCACTTCCTGAGAATCGAGTTATTATCCTTGTTTTTATCTTGCAGTGTTGCTACTGCTGTTGCTGCCGCTACCTTCCCGTTTGGACTTATTCATCCTTCTTAAAACAACTGTTTCCCTTCCCCCCCACAGCTATCTCTTCTTTATCTTTGTTTGGCATAATCTAAAGCCCTTACAGAATGATGCTGATTATTCTCCCCATGAACTTTTGTGGGTTTTGTGTTTGGTTTCTTCCCACAGTTTTGTTAAGATTATCAAATTGATTGTGATTTATAGATATTTCTTTCCCCATTTATAAGATCATTTTATCAACAGATTTTAAGAGAATCATCTAGGAAAATACATTTAAGAACTAGCTTATTTAGTTTGTTAAATTGAAATCTTATCTTCCGTAGAAGTTGTCTCTCTTAATCTTTGAGAACTTCAAGTTCAAAATAATGTTGAGGTTTGGTTCTGAAAAAATATGCTGAATTTGTCTTTTAATAATTTTTCTTAGAATTGCCTGCCTTTTTGGAGAATAGAAATAGAAAAGAAGTAGAGAATTCAAACATTTTTAGCAATTCTTTTTTTAGATTTTAGCTCTACACAAATGAGAGTGAGTATTAGGATAAAATTAAATTGCTAAGCAAATACTATTAATTTCAAAACTACAAATGCATTATTATTTTCAAATATATGCGCTGGTTTTGTAGATAAACCAATTCATCTTCTCTAATATGAAAATTAAAATTGATTTCATTTACAATTTTGTTTTTAATTAGGAGAAATTTTTAAGGAAACCCTAGTAATAATAAATAAATGAAATTGGTACAAAAATAAATCAATTTCTTCAAATTGGAGAGGTAATTTAATCTGAATCGAAAGAAGGAGGAGGAGGAGGGTAGGAGGCTTAAAAGATACGTTATTTTTATTTGTATTCGAGAAAAAGATACAAAATGATTGAAGAATGAGTTAAAATATAATAATTAAAGTGTAATCTTGGGGGGATAATAGTTGTCAGTCGGCTCAGTAAAACAAAAGAAATTAGGAGGTATTTATTATGATTCCAGGCTTCAATGTGATGATAAATTAATATTTTGAACAAGCATAAATCAATATTATGAACAAGATTAATCAATACAAATCTCATTGTGAAATTGACCAAATAATAAAGAAAGAAAGGAGAAGAGATTAATGGCGAAATATCTCTTTTGAAATAAGATTCCTTTTTTGTTAAAAAATGCATTCAACATCACTAAAACTCAAAGAAACTGCTTTCTTTAACTGATTAATGCAACTTAATTTGAGAGAGAAATAATTCAATAATTGGATATTCATTATTGATTTTAAAGAAAATTGCTGAGATCGTATTTTCTTTGCTGAAACTATTTTTTTAGTGTAAGAAAGAAATTTTTTGAAAATTAAATTGCTGGATTTTTCTTGTCCAAAGAGTTTATTTGTAGATTTTTTTTGCATTTTTTAAAGAATAAAATAATAATTATTTTTTTGGGCCATTTTGTTGAAATTTACAGTTCTAAATCATAAATTATTAAAGTATTTCTAGAATCCCTTTAATATGTGTGTGTCTGTGCCATTTTACATCATTTTTTAATTTTTCTAAGGCAATTATTATTATGAATAGTTCAAATAGTGATTTAGCGATTTAAGTACTCATCATAGATATCAATATTTTCTCCTTTTCTCACAAAAAGAATGTTGTAAAAATATTAGAAATTTCCTTCGAGTTTTCTACCTTTATTCGAATTCACTCAACAAATAAACATAATAGCTCCCTCATCCTTTCTTAACTTAGCTATTTATCTTTTCTACTCTTTACTCACTCAAATAGCATGTCATAGCTTTAGCGTTGAGCTGACCTTTTCAATGTAACATAAGCGTACATATCAATTATTCAATAACCTTAAAATTATTCCAAATTTATAACTTATTTTTATACAACTTCCTTCAAACAGAATAGATATGCAAAATGAGAACAAAGTCCTTCTAAAAACCACCTAAACCACTTGGAAAATCCACCATTCGCATTACTCTTGTAAAAATATTAACTTTTTGTTTTTATGATTAATTCAAAATTTAAGATCTGTTTTTGTTGACTTATTTCCCCCTCTTACACTTGAATTCCCTCCTCTTATTTATCTATGATTTAGATGATACTTTTATTTTCTCTCAGGGAAAATCCTTGCTACTGCTCCACTTTCAGTAAGTGGAGCATAAATGAGAAATCAACAGGTAGTCTAGATACATCCCAAAATTGATGTTGATTTAGCATGGTTATTATTAGAAGTGATATTACATTTCTCCCAAAGCCAGCAAGGAATTAAATGGGTATTATTAAAATAATCAAAAAAGTATGTTTTTCAAGAATTAAATCAATTAAATACAAGTTCTATGTCTTTTTCTCTAGTAGAAAAAATACACTTCAAAATGGTTGTTTTAACTACATCATATTACAACGAAATCCTTTTAAATGAAGGACCTCCACACTCGCGAATCTATACTTGCATGAGTGGACTCTTTGATTTCTTAATTTTAGCGAAACACTACTTTATATTTCTTCTCCTTTATTTTATTAATCAATGGCTCTTGATGTTCTAGTTTTTGTCTGCATGTAATTTCGCAATCTCTCTCTCATCCCCAAGATTAGTTCCAAGCTGAGAATGGATTCCTTTTTCACCTTATCGTTCTTTTACTTCAGTCAACAGATCATTTACTCGTTAGCTTAGTTAGTTAGAGAGTGAGTTAGTTAGAGAAAATGATTTCTCTTATTCTGGCCCCTTGGCTTACACTTTACAATATTGAAAGCTCTTTTCTCGCATTCCCCCAGATCTTAATTTTAGATTTTCCAGTTTGTATCAGCGGAAACAGTCAAGAAAGAGACTGACCAAAAAGGTCTTCCAAAGGGAATCTACAAAATGAGGATACAAATAAATAAAATTATGTGAATAATATGAAAGCGATGCGGGAAAAGAAAAAGGGAAAAAATTAGGTTCCGTCAAGGTATTACAATACCAAACTAAGATAAAGGAGGGGATACTTAAAAATGGTTGAAGAAACAAACTTCAAGTTTAAATAGAGACTCAACTCTTCGGGATAATATTTTGAATAAGAATCGAGATTGAATGAACAAGAAATGGAGGAGGAAAAGAGGGGAGAAGGGTAATTGAAAGCAGATATGCCTGTGATAATGAACCGAATCCTATGCGAAAGATGGTTCTAGAGGCATGCAATAGGCATCAGAAGTTTAACGTACAGAGCGCAAAGAGGGAAATTTACTAACTACGTCATATTTATGTATTTTCGATGGGATTACTGCTAACTCACTTTAAATAGTATTTCGGCGGTTTCTTAGCAAAAGAGGGAGAGATGTTTTAGCCTGTCAGAATATCTAAATGTGTACAGTGTTAAAATCCCTAATTTTTGAGTGTGCGAACGTGTGGAAGAAAGGGGTGGTGGAGAACAAAAAGAGTGATAAAGAATTAAAATAAAATAAGAATAGTTAGAAGGAAGCCAGAGTGATATTCGGAAACAGAGCACAAATAACGACTGATTAAATATAAAGAAATAAGTATTTGTATAT
>Ga0302271_10002936_pt1 | contig 14881 bp, 15 predicted proteins | sample III_Bog_N1_1_FD_198767 | JGI IMG/M metagenome (GOLD analysis project Ga0302271, IMG submission 198767) | Peat permafrost microbial communities from Stordalen Mire near Abisko, Sweden - III_Bog_N1_1 | ecosystem: Environmental > Terrestrial > Soil > Wetlands > Peat | place: Sweden: Abisko... | reverse complement strand
ATTAAGTTCAGGATGTGGAGGGTTAGTATCCCAATAACATAATAAACGTAAAAAGTTTTTTTTTTAATTTTGTTAGACAATGAATATATTTTTTTTTGTGTTTCTCTCTTTGCAATCAAGATATCCTCTATCTTTTTGTATCTTTTTGGGGATTAGTTGGGTTTCCAATTAAGTATCCAGTCAATTCATTAATGAAGAAGGGGTACTTTTTGTGAACTTGAAGAAAATCAATATTTTGTTTATGTAAATTATGAATCTCTCAAATTGTTCAAAAACAATACCATTCCCTAATTCTTAGCTTAAAACTTTGCTAATTCTTGGGGGAATAATAGGGAAAAGAGTATTTAATCATATGATTTAAAGATATCTTAAATTCTAAGAGAGTAGACATATGTATTTTCCACAAAATATTGAATATTTTAAGATGAAAAATCATCCAACAACTTGAACGTTGAGGGGATAAGCGCTGTCGGAAAGGATACCGCATTGTCCGCAAACCTTGACGGATTGAGTTTGTCCAGCACAAGCACCACCATCGAGAGGGGTAGTGTCAACACCGCATTGAGCGACATCGTCTCTGCGGACTCTGATGTAACCATCTTCACCCCAGTTGGTTCCCCAAGAGTTTCTGACAAGCCAGTAGTCACCGAGTTAGTCATCAGATCCGTAACCAACGAGGTTAACGGCGTGGTTGATATCAATGTTCTAGGCATAGTCGCAGCCATCGAAGATACCAGATTCGTAGAAGGAGAACTCTGAAGCATCAACTGAAACAGCGATAGGTCCAAGTTAAGCAACAGCTGCCTTGAGAGCATGTTGATTGTTAGCTGGGAGTCTGGAGAAACCATCAGCAGTGACTTCAGCGTTTTATTGTCTGGTAGAGGCATCGTGAGTGCAAACACCGTTGTCACCAGAGTAGTATGAAGAGTAGGAGTATTTGTACTCTGAAGTGAGTCCATAGAAGCTCACGTAAGAGAATGCAAGTTCTGGGATAGCACCTTCACAACCACCTGAACCACCACATTGAAGAGGGTTAGGCATGCAGCTGACGAGTTATTAAGTGGAGAGGGTTTTTAGTTTTCCTTTTCCAGCAGAAATAGCAGCGTGACTTTCGAGAACCTCAGCAGAAGAGAAGGCCCAGCAAGAACCGCAACCACCTTGATCTTTAACAGGAGAGACAACACCTTCGTTTCTCCAGTCAACTTCGTTGGGGAGCTCAAGGGTAGGGTTGGTGAGAGTCTCAGGGACGGCATGAAGACCATTCTTGAATCCCTAAGCGAAGGAGCTTCTCATAGCTTTCTTAAGACCCATACTGGAAGCCTTAATCTCATCAATAGTCATATCGGTGAATTTATTGACACCCATTTTGTAGGAAGAGCCAGAGAGATTATGTTTAATAATCTTAGCGAGATTTTAGAGGAAATTCTAGCGACGGACTAAGAACTCACCTTCACCAGTCTTGTAGTCCTTCTTGAAGTCGTGGATGAACTTTTCGAAGGTGTAACCATCAAGCTAGTGCCATTTTGGAGCGCAAGCTGCGAGTCCGATGATAACTGCGACAATAAATACGAGTCTCATTGTATATTTTTTTGATTTATTCTTTTTTATTTTTGATATTTTTTTTATACCAAAGATTGAAAAACAATGCTATTTCAGCTCGAAAAACAATAAAAGAATTTTCTCTGATATCTTCTTCTCCCTATTTTTAATCCTCGCATAATCTGAGGGGAGACAATTGAGCAACATACATCTGGATAGTAATACCAAAACTATGATAAAAAAGTGTGTAAATTTAGTAGCGACTGAATCAATTCATATCTTTTATAAATCGTCAGCAAATAAAACCAATTTAAATGTCATTTTGCATACTCAAAGATCATTTATTCTTCAAATTAAATGATTATTTCAAAATAATGCATGTGGGAGTATTTATTTATTTGTTTGTTTTGAATTTCCTATTTGCTTTTGAGAAAATTAATAAACTTCAGAAGTAGATACATGTGACTTATTTATCTTTTTTTTTTGGATTTTATGAATATATAATATTTTCACAATGCAAATTAACATTTTGCAAAGTTAAATCAACCAACAACTTGAACATTAAGAGGGTAAGTACTATCAGAAAGAAGACCAACCTGACCGCAGACAACTTGAGGTTTGACTTGACCAGCACAGACTGTACCGTCTTATGGAGTAGAGTCCACACCACATTGCACAGTTTCGCCTCTTCTGATTCTAATATAACCATCTTCACCCCAAGTCGTTCCCCAAGAGTTTCTGACGAGCCAGTAGTCTCCTTCTGGAGAAGTGCCATATCCAACGAGGTTAACACCATGATTGATATCAATATTTTAACTGAAATCCGTTCCTTCGAAAATACCTTCCTCATAGCTATGGAAGTTTGAAGCATCTACAGAAATGGAAATGGGTCCAAGTTAAGCGACTGCAGCAAGCAAGGCAGCTTAGTCGTTAGCTGGAAGTCTGGCATAACCATTAGCAGTGACTTCTGCGTTCTTTTAGCGAGAAGAAGCATCGAAAGTGCAGTCACCACTGTCACCAGAGTAGTATGATGAATAGGAGTATTTGAACTCTGATGTGAGTCCATAGAAACTAGCATATGAAAAAGCAAGATCAGTAACAGCTCCTTAGCAACCACCTGTACCACCACATAGAAGAGGGTTTGGCATGCAGCTGACGAGTTATTAAGTGGAAAGAGTTTTTAGTTGTCCTTTTCCAGCAGAAATAGCAGCATGACTTTCAAGAGATGAAACTGCTGAGAAAGCCCAGCAAGAACCACATCTACCTTGATCTTTCACAGGAGATACAACACCGGCTTCTCTCCAATCAACTGAAACGGGAAGTTTAGCTTCAAGATTAATGTTGTTAAGAGATTCCTCATGATATCTCTTTCTTTGTTCTTTCGTTAAGTTGTTGAAAGCAGGTTTCTAAAGACCTAGACTTGTTTCTCTGAATTCTTCATGGCTCATATCAGTGAATTTATTGACACCTTGTTTGTAGGACGATCCAGATTTATTGTGGGCAATGATTTTAGCTAGATTCTCAAGGAAAATAGCTCTTCTGTGGAAAAAATCACCTGAACCATTTTTGTAATCTTTTTTGAAATCAGAGATGTATTTCTCAAAGGAGTATCCATCGAGTTAGTGCCATTTTGGAGCACAAACAGCCAATCCAATGATAATTGCTGCGATAACAAATGTGTATTTCATTTTTGTTTTTTTTTGTATGAAGTATTTATTTCTTTTAATAGTTTTTTGATTTAATAAAAAATTCACGGGAAATCCTTATTTTTCACAGTGAAAAGTTTATAAAAGATTTTCTGGAAAATAAAACCTTAACTTAGAAAAGGAAGTATTATAAAAGAATATTCTTTGTGAGCTCTCCATCTTAGTTTCGACGAGTTTGATGAGGGAAGTATCTCCACGTTTGTCATTTTAAAAAAGGCTCTTTTGCTCATTTCACAGCGGATAAAATATCTCCTGCAGTGAATGCTGATCTAAGTTTTTCATGCTTGAGAATGATTTCAATTGGGATCATATTGAGCACTCCTTTCGTCATCCAGATCCTGCGAATCAAGGCGTTCAGATACGGTATCCAGATACAAATGAAGATGACCAAGACAAAGAAGATAAACAATGAAAAACATAACTTATCCAAGACATTCTTGAAATCTAAGTAATCTTAGAAGGAAGTATTGAATTTATCATTCAAGAGATCGATCGTTGGTGCAACGAATATCATCATGTTTTCAATATCCGTGTAAGCTGAACTAGCTAGCATATTTATCTGATAAGCTAATTTAGCTGCTGCTGTTGTACCAGTCTATTCCCATTTAAAAAATAAAACCCAAATTAACCCTAAAAAACATTATAAAATTTTAAAAAAACCAGCAATTTATCCTACATATGAAGTGGTTTGCGCTAAGAGAAGATTCCCATCAACACCAATCTGAGTGACAATTCGTTATAATCCATTTTCCAGGGGAGTTATATCCGAACATGATAATTGCTAATCTGTGGAGATCGTGAAAGTGGAGTACTTACATAACGACGAATAGTTGATGTTTTCAAAGTTCGTAACATATGAGGAGAACTACGATGGGAAGGATAGTTTGAAGGAAGAGGTGATATCACCATCGTTATTTTAGAGAAGCAGTGTGTATTGTGATTGAAGTGTTGTAGATCCATCAGTTGTTAATATTGGTGAAAGATTTACAATACCTTCTTCGATGAAAGATTAGTAGTATTTCAAGATTGAAGCACGCATTCTTGTGTATTTCGTGTGATCCATTAACGATGTGATATTTGATTAGAAGTGAAGTTCCAATGCAATGAGATTGACAATGAAGTAAGCCATTAAGATAATCGTGATCATACTGAACTAGATTACCACGTATTTTCTAGAAAAGTTGGAATAATTCAACAAAATATTAGCAAAAAAGCAAAGTAAATAAGGATTTATTTAATTGATGAACCATCTCAAGGATAATTACTTTTTGTGATCTTTAGCATTGAGTATTTTCTGTCGTTGATTTTCTTCATTTTCGTTCTGTCGATCTTCTTCTTCCTTGAATTTGTCCTGTTGACTCTTCGTTAGGATCTGCTACTGTTGAGGCGTAATCAGTGAGTTTGCTTAATGGATCTTTAGCTGCTGTCTTTCTGTGTTGAATTAAGAAGGATTGAGCTTTGAAGTATTCGGGGCTACCGCACTGAGCAATCCTTAATCCATAGGATTGTAGAGATAACTTTTGTTATGAGATTCATTATTTGGATTAAAACTAGCATTCAGCTAAGATTAATCAAGAGCACTGCTGTTAAAGTTATTATTGACTACTTTGGCTGACTGTTGCTGCAGCACATTAGAGTCATTAATTAGAATCTTCATAGTATTAGAATTCTGATTATTATTCCCAAGGTTATTATTATTATTATTATCATTCTAAATCACGAACACTTCCTTTGAATTTTTAACATCCGTTTATCTAATATTATTGAGATTACTTTGTTGCATTTCTTGCTCATTGCTATCACCAATTCCTCCTTCAGCTTCACCGACTTTAGTGCGTTCAACGTACACCTTCAAGAATCGTTCACAGCGATCAGCGAACATCTAAATTTCTTAGATAGGAACAATAGCAAAAAACGAGAGAACTATTGCATTTGTCTTTTGCACTGAAAACACAATAGGTAGCAAGATAATCTAAGAAATCACTAATACTACCAATGCAACTACCATGATTACAATAAACACAATTTTGTAGCTCCCTATGAGATCATAGTAATAATCGAAATACACCGTAGCCATGGATTCAGAGGCTTCCCGCAGAGGGTATAACCCATTGTAGTTCACGGAGTAGAAGCTTTGTTTAGTTTGGGTAATTGATGTAGACGTTGAGAGGGTTTCTGAGAAATATGATAACGTTGTGTTAGCTAATCCACCAGCTTCAGCAATGTACACGTTTAATTGATCAGTGAAATTTGTACTACTTGACTTCACCACACCAGTAGAGAGCAGTTTCTAGAAAAAGAAAAGATAGAGAAAAAGAGAGAGTTATTTGATATGTTAGGGAGATTAGAAGAAATGTGTTTGTCTCTAGAAGTAATATTCACCTATGTCGAGATGATTAATTCTGTTAGATCAGATCCTTTGCTTTTCTCGATTGTGATCTACGCCTTGGATGTGTTGTACTCGATGGTATTTAGTAGCTTCACCTTGGTATTTAACTTAGAGCAGGGAAAATTCAAAAATTACAAATTTTATCAGGATTTCAACAACAAAAACTCTCTGAATTTTTTCTAAAAAGAATATTTACTTCAGTTTGTAATGCCACCCCAAGGGCAGCTTTGACAGCTGCACTCGATGTCACAATGTAATCGCTGTTTTGTTTGAAAAAATCAAAAAATAATTAACAAAAACAAAATTACATTTGCCTATTTTCTCCTAAAACAAATATCTCCCCAACTCTTGTTCTTCTTCTTCTTTCTCGCCTTACTTGCTGAGATACCATATCTTCCTGGATAAATAATTCACATCAGCCATGATTGAATGTCTATTGTATCCATAGTAGATTGCATTGATCGAATCGGAGAGCTTGTCATACTCATCGATTTTATACCCTAGATCGATCCCCGTGAGGATAAATAATGCAATTCCTATCAGAATCACACTTCTTTGCAAAATCTTAATTGTTTTCGGTTTTGTTTTTTCGGAAATGGCTGATTTAATGTCTTTTAATTATCGCAGTTCCTCATAATCTTGTGAGTTTGCTGAGAAATTCGATTTTTATCCTTCATCGTTGTCTCTATTGTTATTACTGTGTTCTTCATCGCCATAGTCATCTCCATCTTAATTATCGTGGTCTAGGTATTACTGCTAATGGAGGCTCTTAGTTTATTCGTCTCTGATAGCCTTTGATAGTTGGATCCCACCTTCGTAGTTCTAGTTATCCATGGGAGTTTATCTGTTATTGTTGTTTTGATCGTCTTTGTCATTTGTTACCTCCACAAATTTAAGTATGTGCATCACTGTGTCCTATCATGTTTTAACACCCACAAAAATGGAAATAAATGTCATAACAATAACAGATAATTCAGTTAACTAGCCTAATTATTTAAAAATCCTGTCTCTCTCTTCTCTTTATTCTTTCTTCTGTTACCTTGTAGACGAACTCTTCAACGAGCCACACGTTAATATCTGCTTTTCTGTATTTTTTTGTCTGCTCGATATTTGCTAGGTCTATTTCTTCTTCTTTAGCGATGTCATGCTTGAGTACATCCGTCTCTGTTTAAGGCATCAAGCTATTCATTTGAGTATTCTTGTGGATGTCTGCCTGCGATTACTGAGGATTTTACATATTATTGAGAAAATCTTTGGTGTTTAACTTTTTGGGTTAGGAAACGATAACTTCGTCTTCTTCACTTTCAAGTGAAATCAAGAACAACTACTCGATGACAGTCGTGTCAATAGAGATGCGCACACCCGTTTCTGATTGCATTTGGTCGATAATCTTTGGATCGATGAGTTGTGGACAGATCAAATCGATTGTGAATTGATTACTCATAGGACTATTGTTGTTTATTAACTGAGTTGGAATGCCAAAGCGTTAATACACAGATTATGTCACACCTAATGAGGAATAGAACAGAATTTAGAAAAATCAAGAATTAATGTAATATTTTTTCTTATTTTTTCTGTTTGTTGTTGCTCCTTACCAATGATGGTTTGATTTTGAAGATTCGAATCGAGTTTATAGATCATATAATGGATAATTTCATCGTCAATATTGTCGGTTCGCTTGTATGGAGCACAGTAGATTTCATCTTTTTCTTTGAAAAACCCCACGAATTGCAGCCCATCTTCTAGATTTGGGAGGATTTTAATCATGAGAATAGATGGCACGAGAAATCCATCTTTGTTTGTAGGTGTGATCAATCTCTCATAGCCAATCGCTGTTGGGATGGATGTCTCGATGTAGTGTGTGACTAAGGAATCATGAATAGATTGAAGGATCTTTGGCATAATGTGATTTTTGATGTTCTAATCAACTACTTCTTGTTTCGGCCATCCGAGAATTCGAGAGAAATCTCAAGGAAAATTTATGAAAAACATAAAACATTGCCCAAAAGTAAAACAAGCAAAACTAAATCTACCATAGTTGGTGTTTTGTACGAAGAATCTTGTGTCTAGATTCGCACTCATTGTGAGAATGCCTGTGTTGGAGTTCTCACTGTATTTCATGTTTTCATTATCAGCAAATTGCTTATTTACTACTGTACTTTTCATAACGTAAGCTGCTTTCTCGAGATGCTCCTATGCTTCGACTTCATCATTAACAACCTGAATTTAAATGGTTTTAAGATAAATTCAAAGGAGAGGATAGCCCGCCAGTATGAGAACTAGTGGAAACAAGAAATAAAGGAGGTAGGGGTTGTTTACTTCTTTGAGAAAGTTTCCGAAGATTAAGAGAGATCTTATGTTGTTTTAGCGAATCGTGCAGAGTTTCAAGAAGCATTTCCTGGCATCTTCAATTGTGTTCGTGATTCTGCTGCCAACTATTTAGATTTTTTCAATGTCGGGGCTTTCTTCGAGCAACTCTCGCCAGAACTCCAGATGGAGGTTTACTGATACCTCAATGGATTTCAAGAATATGACAAGCTAATTCTCAAAGTGTACAATCCCATTGACATCGACGTTCTTGTTCTGCTCGTTCCTCATGTCAGTGTCGATGATGTCTAACTCAATAGTAGATTTATATCTTGAGAAACCAAAAAAGATTTATAAATACGAAGAAGAATCTAAAACTATTTTGCTGTGTTTTTCAACCTGAACATGGAGAATTTTTCCTTTAACGTAGGCTTGAACATTTCAGAGAACATCATCTCGGTCAGGGATCTGAATTTGAGTTTCAATTTCTCGTGCTGGATGTAAGCGATAAGTAAATGGATCTTCGAACTCTTGTTATATTTTTTCAAGACCACTTGGATTTGGTTCTTCAAAAAACCATACCATTTCTTCTGTTGGCTTAGAAAGTCAAAAGAAAAGGGATAAAACATATTAATAAAATATGATCTTTAATTGGTGATATGTTATTATTGTACTCTTCTATGTCTTATCGAGATAACCCATGACCATCTTGGGTAGCATTTTCATCAACACCACCATCGTTTCTCCTCGGCTGGATGGTTGAGAGAGCCCAGCATGAGCAATTCTCAGGAGTCTCTTTGCATCGCTCTGTGTGCATCTGAAGGATCCCTTCCAGATTCATCAAGCTTTCTCTACTTGATCTGGTCTCGATTAGTTAGATCATCGCAATTGCGTATGATTCCATGTCCTCTGGTTTTTTGATTTCATCAGGGTGAAGAGTTCGCAATTTGGAGTTTCGGTATTTGAGTAACTAAATACACAGTATGCTTACCATCGGCATCCCAATGAAGAAATAGAAGGTAGTGACATTCTATTTCGAAGCTGTGGAAGCTGAAGCAAGGAGCCCTTGAATGGCAGTGGTGAGAGATATCCAAAAAAGTGAAGCATCGCATATAACTGTGAACATTTGAGTGCTCATGGAGTAATACGGTGATTTATTGTAGATTTAAACTAGGAATATCAAATAATACAGTGTGAGTAGCACACTCAAAGTGACTTAAAGTGATCCTTCTGGGTCAATTGCGAAGTACAAGCATAAGAGAAATTTCAAGAGAAGTTTGATTTCTAAGATAGAATTTGGAGGTGATGCAAAGGCTAATTTCGAGAAGGGATTCATGTCAATCATCATCATGTGGAACACAAAGCAAAAGAAGAGCTGCAAAATCAAACCAATTACACTGGCAGCACAGAAAATAAAGTAAAGTCCACTGTAACATTGGATATCTGAAAATCTGGTGTTCGAGCAGAATATGCCATTCAAAAAAATATCAAAGAAAGGAAGTGGCAGGATGGTTTTCACAAGGATTCCGTAAAGTGCAAGCAGCTTCAATGCATAGTTCAATGTGCCCAGCGATTGTCTGGCGATGAAAGGGCAAAGGTGTTTAATAAAAAATATTTTAAACTTTTAAAAAGAGATTCTTTTTTTTTATAGATAATACCTTCTTTGCTTTTTACTGAGCTGTATGCCTGTGACGATGAGTATCAGAAACATTAATACATTCACTCCGGAGCATAGAATCGTGAGAATTTCCATGAAGACGCCATTCCCTGAATCTAGCAAGCCTTAGAACTTTTTTAAAAAAAACCATAACAAAATCATCAGCGCAATACGAGAGGGGTAAGTGAGATTGTAGTTTTATTAATTGTTCATGATTTTCATGGCATTAGCTTTATTATCACAGCTGAAAATGTATTTTACTTAGATATTTGGTAGGATTGACTATGCGGCATTGATAATCGAATTATCCCAGATAAAATCGAGCCTCTTATGGATTGTGAAAGCTGCAAGCTGGAGTGCTTCAATTACTAGCAATATCCTGTAGAGATATGGCGAAACAAGATTGACTTCAACGATTGAGTTCATCAGTGCAAAGAAATGCAATTTGATCTCATTCAATCCGCGCTCAAAATTAGACATGTCCTCAAAGACAAGCTTCTTGTTTTGCATAATCATTTTTCACCAAACAAAAAATGAGGAGTAGATGAGAAAAAATGAATGATTGATCGATTGGGGGTGATAGTAACCCTTAATGATACACTCTTGGATCTTCCAGAAAAATGTAAATTTTGGATAATTCTTTCTTGTTGCTTTGTTTTGTTTTTTTCTATTTTTTTGTGTTTTTATCAAGATTATTTCAAACAACCAAAAGAGTTAGTTTATCAATGTTCTTGAGATTTTTTGAAGGTTTGGATTATTTAAAAATATTGCTTTCCCTGTCATCCCTAGATAACTAGCTTGAGCAGCAAGACGAATTAGTTCGTGAATTTTCTTGGTTTAAAACAAAAAATACAACTGTGTGCCAAAAGTGGACAGTAAATGAACAATAATCAAATATTTTTTCAGTAAAGCCTTTTACAAGAAAATTCGATAATGATACTTTTAGTTGCTTATCCTTCTAAATACTACATATCTGATTACTAAATTCAACATATCACACCATTATGGGATTATTCATTTCTCAGTCGTTTTTATGGAGTTCATATCATCACTAACATTTCTTATGCGCTATTTCTAACCCTGTTTGGAGAGGTACTGCTTGATAATATTATTATCAGTCTCTTTGGAGAAATTTCTGAGAATGTTATGGAGATATTCACTATTTTTGATTATCTTCTCAGCTAACAAATCAGCTTTCTTGAGAACCATTTCACTGGAATTTGCTCTTTTGCAATTATTACTAGAGGTTTAGCTGCTTGGACTCCTTAGAGTTATCGGAGGTTGGTATTATTATGATAAAATGCTACTTGAATTCTATGGATTTATTTTGAAACAATTCGCAGCCATACTTGTTTTCCTGATTGAGGAACCCTCCAAGTTTTTTAATCTGTTATTTGCGCTCTAACTCACTGCCTTAGATGTATTCTGGGATTTACAGCTGCTTGAGGAGTGATGTGGGCGACTATGAAACTATGGACTTTAGCAGCAGTAATTAGAGTCTACATATTCTTCTAATTATTTTAACTCATTTAATTTGCGATTTTTGCCAGACAATTTTGCATCACCCTCATTGCTATTGCTGGAGATTGATCTGAATCTCGAAGCAGTGGGTATTCCAAGTGTCTTTGGAGAAGAAGAGAACTAATCAATAATTCTTGGCTGTTTAGATTGCGAAGAAGAAAAAACTAACAAAGAAGGGATTTCCCTTCTTTTAGGGGATTCTTTGGTTTTTTATGGAAGAAAAGAAGAATAATCCAAAATAGTTCTCTTGTTTTTGCCTGTATTATTATTGTTGCTGTGGGATCGATTATTTTCGATTGTAGTTTGATAGGAGTTATCAATTGTTTTAAATCGTTTAGCCGTTGAGATTGCTTCGGAATCATCTTCAAAACTGAGTGTCAGTAATTTCTTCTATCTAGGGATACCCAAGAGTCTTTATCTTGCCTTCTTCCCAGAGCTATTATCCAAGTCTGGTTTGGGTAAAGGAAAAATTATTTTCCCTTCTAATGGATGTAATGTTCTTCTTTTAGGATTTTTCAATTATTGCTACCTATCTTCCTACTCAGTATTTATATTTGAACTATTTGTTCTTTTAACTGATGAAAAACTCTATGGTATTCTCATTTGTGACGAAGAAACAGGAGATTAACTTGCTATTTTATTCGTTTTGCTATTTTGGATGTGCGTTATGACACAATTTAGAATCTGCATATTCGATTTGAGTTAATTCATTTCTTCTTTGATTGCATGCAATTCTACCTGTAACTCAGTAGTGCTCCCTCTACTAGGTTGATTCTCTTGGTGGTATTGCTCTTCTATTACAGAGAAGCATACGCTGCTTTTGTGAGCATTATCTACTCCTTTTGGCTTAGTTCTCTTAACAAACTTGTGAGTGGGTAACTAACCCAAGGAGAACTAAGTCTAGCTGCTAGGTATTTCGGACTCGCTTGGGAGAAGGTTCGTAGGGCTTTCAATTATTTTTAGATTGTTGGACTTCAGTTCTTGTAAGCTGTGCTATTATTGTTGTTGTTCGCTTATCCTTTGCATTGTTTTGTTTTTCACTTTCTTCTTTATAGTTTATCCAACCAACAACAAAGCTCTTTATGAAGTACTAAACAAATAATAATATTCTTGATTGTTGGTCTTCGAGTTATGTACAACTTGATTCTTGTGGTGTTTGAGGAAATATTCTGCTGGAATTGCGCAATATAATTAATCTCCAAATAATTATTGTTACGTCATTCTTTAGAAATTGTCTCTCAAAAACAAAAAAAATTCCATTGGCAAGAGATAATTCGATTTTGCGGGGAAGACGATTAACATAAATCTTTTTATTTGTTTTTTGGCTGAGTCCTTAGAATAAGGGGATTAATTAACTTTGAAGAACAAAAAAGGATGGAAATGTATTATGCAAAAGAGCTAATTGATTTCAGAAATCTCTCTCTTATTTAATCAATTTAAAAAATCAATGAATAATTACATTAATAAATAAATTCTTTGGTAATGACAAAAAGTAATATTTACAGAGATAGAATAGAGATAGTGGATGGTTTCAAGTAATAAGGGAAACACAGATACACATTAATATTTGTAAAACTAGAATTAAAAGAGGGGAGAGAGAAAAGTGGTAGTAATAATAATCAATAAGATTGGTTTTATATATTGAGTTTGGATGAATGTGTGGGTTAGCTGCAAGATGGGCAGAAAGCAAGAAAGAAAAAGAGAGAGAGAAATGATGTTACGATTATTTGATTCAAATAGGGAGTATCTTCCCTGATGTTAATAAGAAGTTATTGTTGTTATTATTAATAGCAAGATCCTTCTTGCTGAAGCGAATATCAGCGAGTGCTTAGCTTTGTGTAATCATACTGTAACTAGTTTGTACTTCCATATCTTCAATGTTATGCTATTGATTGTTAGAATTAAACCCATTCGTTTAGCTAGTGAGGCTGTTATTGTTATTATTGTGATTTGGGAAGATAAATGCACTTTAATATTATTACCCACCACCATTGTTGGGTGTATCGTTTTTCGTTGAAGAAATCGAGTATTTCCTTGGTTCTAAATTTGCAGAATGAGCTAATGGTTTATTATTAATAGAGTAATTGCTATTTGGATGGAATTTGTCACTCATGATCTTGAATGATTTCATATTCGAATTTTGATCGTATTTGAATTTAAATTAAGGATTCCCACTGATAGAGTTTTTCGGGGAATACTTCATGAAGTTATTGTTGTTTCTAGTAGCTTGTCTTGATTGATAACCAGAGAAACGATGATGATGCTAATTGCTTGTTGGAGTATTTGTAGTATTTTACAAACAATTTAGAGAAGACTACCTTGCTATTTTAATTAATTTCACAGGTCCTGTAAGAGGTAATGGTCTTGAAATAGTATTACTCACAATAGGCCTATTATTTCCAATATTTGGAGTAACTACAGCTGTTTTCGAAGAACTGATTATTTTTTAATTTTTCGCTATTCCATTCGTGTTTTTGCTTGCAGGTGAAACAGATATTTTCGTTGACTTCTTAGTAGGCGATTTTGTGGAGGAGTTCGCTTTCTCTTTGGATTTAGATTCTTCATCTCGGAGACTGTCTCCTTCGTCAAATAAATCTCGATCTAACCATTTCATTAGCAAATCCACGAATTCAAGTTTGTCTAGCTGAAAAGTGGGGGAAAGGGAAACAACAAAAAGAAAGATATTATTTCTGCTAAATCTTCAATTATTATTTTTTATTTTTGTTACTTATCCATCTCCATTGGTATCACATTCCTTCATCATTTTCTCCCAGACTGCTTCATTTATTGGTGTACCACCCATGAGCTTCTCGAGTTCTTCCTTTGTGATATATCCATTTCGATCCTAACAAAAAATAACATAAAAACCATAAGAGAAAATTCCTTACATTTTCTATGTTCATTTCCTATCTATTTTCTCTTACCTCATCAATGAGTTCAAATGCTTTATTGAGATTCTCCCTTGAAAACATCTTTTCCTTGTTGACAGTTGCAACTAAGAATTCTTAAAAACTCACTAATCCTGATCCATCGTAATCTAAATCAAGAAATACAGCCTCAACTATTTTTTCAGCTTGTTCTTTGTCTCCAATGATCTTCTCATACCCTTTTTTTTAAAATCAAAGCAAATGCATCAGCTGAAATCCTTAATTTTTTCAATAATAAAAATAAAATCTCCCTCTAAAACTACCTTAAATGAGTTCTTCTTTTGATAATTATCCATCTCCATTTTTATCTAAACTATGGAAATTCTTAATGATCTGCTATTTATCCTTATTCGAGAGAATATGCAGTGTTATCATATTCATCACAGCTGTTTTGACTTTATTTCTTGCTGAGAATTAAGCTAGATTATTCATAATAGACTCCTACAAATTAGAAGTCTTAATATTTCTTTGTATCCAAGGATGCTAATATGCTTCGCTTGCACTTATCCTCTTTTCTGGATCTTTGATCAGCATATGCATAAGTAGATCCTTAGCTTCATCGCTGATATTCGTCCATTCAGGGGAATCAAATGAGAGTTCTTAATATTGAATTCTATCGAAGAGTTCTTCATCAGTTACCCCATCAAACGGTGGATATCCAGATAGCATAATATACAAGACAACTCCAAGTGACCAAATATCACATTTTTCATCGTATAAATCTTTTTTGATAACTTCCGGTGCGAGATACAAGACTGTTCCAGCCATATCCTTGATTTTCTTGCGCCTGTCGAACTTTGTGGAACAACCAAAGTCGATCACCTATTGTATAAAA
>Ga0302271_10002935_pt1 | contig 14884 bp, 10 predicted proteins | sample III_Bog_N1_1_FD_198767 | JGI IMG/M metagenome (GOLD analysis project Ga0302271, IMG submission 198767) | Peat permafrost microbial communities from Stordalen Mire near Abisko, Sweden - III_Bog_N1_1 | ecosystem: Environmental > Terrestrial > Soil > Wetlands > Peat | place: Sweden: Abisko... | reverse complement strand
CAGTTGTTGATCAGCTATTTTATCGCGAATTTTCACGATCCGGTCGAGGATTGGCTGAACTGACCTGCTGATATCCGTTACAAGCAGAACGATTTCTGCTTTATCTAATTGATTATAACTTCGTTCAATTCCCATCGATTCAATGACGTCAGTTGTCTCGCGGATTCCGGCAGTATCCGAAAAGCGGAACAATGTCCCGCCTATATTGATAACATCTTCAATGACATCACGGGTTGTACCATGAATGTCAGATACAATTGCTTTATCTTCATTAAGAAGTGCATTGAGCAGTGTTGATTTTCCGACATTCGTTTCGCCAATAATTGCGACAGGAATTCCGTTTTTGATCACATTGCCCAGCCGAAATGATTCTGTCAGTTTTTTCAATAGGGTCGCAATACGTGTCGATAATTCAATGAGTAAACGCCGGTCAGCAAATTCGACATCTTCTTCGCTAAAATCGAGTTCAAGTTCAACCAATGCAGCGAAGCGGAGTAATTCGGACCTCAACTGATTGATTTCGCGTGAGAATCCTCCACGCATCTGTGAAATGGCAAGTTTATGGGCCGCAGCATTTCCAGAAGCAATCAGGTCAGCAACTGCTTCGGCCTGTGATAAATCCATCTTACCATTCAAAAATGCTCTTTGCGTAAATTCACCTGGTCTTGCCATACGGGCACCGTTTGAAATTAATAGCTGTAAAATCATTTGCTGAATATAGACCGACCCGTGGCAGGAGATTTCAACAATATCTTCACCAGTGAAGGAATGTGGAGCTTTAAAAAGACTTACGACTACCTCGTCAATCAACTCCACACCCGATTTTATGGTTCCAAAATGAAGCGTATTAGCTCGTTGGTCTGAGAGTCGTTTATCGCTTGCCGGAGATTGAAAAATCTTTTCTGCTATTGGAACAGCTGCTTTTCCCGAAAGACGGATAACCGCAATTCCTCCAATTCCAGGAGGTGTCGAAATGGCACATATCGTTGATTGATCTAACATTCAGTTTATTTTTGCGAACTTTGTGCAAAGATAACTAAATTGGCAGTTAGTTTCAGGACAGGATGCGGTGCATGGATTTGACTCAGATAGTGATTTTGTTGCTTAATAATGAATTATCTTCATTCACGGAAAATATGGCTGAACATTTTATTCGAAATATGGTTTTATATCAAGTGACTGTTTATAAAACATTTATTGCTTAATTTTATGCATCTGCAGATGCATTCAGTTCAAGGTATTAACTTTATAAATTAAATAGATTAGCTTATGAATTACGGTAAATACATTTTTCCTTCCGACAGAAGCGGAAAGTTAAAAGATTTCAAAACAGATGACACGGGATCATTTAGTAACCAGAAGGATGCTGAGGAAAAGTTAGAAGATGGCATTAAGGAACTTGCGAGAATTCAGGATATGCTTTATGCGCAGGACAAATTTTCGGTGTTGATTATTTTTCAGGCAATGGATGCAGCTGGGAAAGACAGTACGATTAAGCATGTGATGTCAGGAATCAATCCACAGGGATGCATTGTCACCAGCTTTAAAGCTCCATCAGTTGAAGAACTCGATCATGCTTACTTGTGGCGCTGCATGAAAGCTACACCAGCAAAGGGTAATATCGGAATATTCAACCGATCGTATTACGAAGAAGTTCTTGTTACCAGGGTACATCCTGAAATTCTTGCAGGACAAAGACTTCCTGTCGATTACAGTGAAATTACTCCTGATCAGTCATTGTGGCTGCAACGTTATAATGATATTAATAATTTCGAGAAATACCTGGTTAATAACGGAACGATTGTTTTAAAGTTCTTTTTGAATGTTTCAAAAGAGGAACAAAAGAAGCGATTTCTGAAAAGAATTGAAGATCAGGGGAAAAATTGGAAGTTTTCTGATAGGGATGTAGTGGAACGTAAATTTTGGAAAGATTATCAGGTTGCTTATGAACAAACTTTTCAGCACACATCCACAGCATTGGCTCCCTGGTATGTTATTCCGGCCGACCATAAATGGTTTATGCAAATTGCTGTTTGTGAGATTATTATTGAAAAATTGAAATCTCATGGGATTGAATATCCAAAACTATCTGCAAATCAACTCGAAAATCTTGAAAGGGGAAAACAGTTGCTTATGAATGAAGAGTAATAGCGATGGTATAAAAAGAAGCAAGGGGTTGGATAACCCCTTGCCCTACCTAACCTAAACCTAACCTAAATAACCTTTCATTGTGTGAAAGGATGCATTAAATATCTTTGAGCGTTTTTAATAGTTATTTTGTTGATACAATATTAGAAATTTATACAAAATAAAAGTGATTAAATATGATCAAAATATGATGGAATATTGATATTTTGTATCAAAATCATCGGAATGATGCCTGTCTTATTTGATTTCCGGATCACTTCTCTAAATTTGATTTATATTTCAGATTCTTAATATTATATATTTCACTCTTCTTTCATATTATGGTAGACCTCCGTAACGTCCTCATCGTCTTCCAATTTTTCGAGCAATTTTTCAACTTCAGCCATTTGTTCCTCATTTAACTCTTTAATTTCTGAGGGAATTCTTTCGAAATCAGCGCTAACAATTTCGAAACCATTATCTTCTATAAATTTCTGAATGGGACCGAAAGCTTCGAAATCGCCATAAATGATAATATTATCATCTTCAGCAAAAATTTCCTGGATGCCAAAATCGATCATCTCGAGTTCGAGTTCTTCAATATCAATTCCATCTTTATTCTTTATTTTGAAAAGTGATTTGTGTTCGAACAGGTAATCGACACAACCGGATGTTCCAAGTGAACCGCCGTTTCTGTTGAAATAACTGCGAACATTGGCTACAGTTCGTGTCGGATTGTCCGTTGCTGTTTCAACAAGAACCGCAATTCCGTAGGGTGCATATCCTTCGTATACAACTTCTTTATAATCAGTCTGGTCTTTCGAGGTTGCCTTCTTTATAGCCCGTTCAACATTCTCTTTAGGCATATTGGCATTCTTCGCATTCTGCATCAATACGCGTAGTCGTGAGTTATTTGCGGGATCCGGTCCGCCGGACTTAATAGAGATTGCAATCTCTTTTCCAATTTTGGTGAATGTTCTGGCCATTGATCCCCACCTTTTCATCTTCCTGGCTTTTCTGAATTCGAATGCGCGTCCCATAATATGTGTTAAATAGTTTTTTTTTATTTCAGAATGCAAATTAACGCTTTTCGTGCGACACACAAAAATTTTTTTTATTATTGAATTTTTGCATTAACTTCGTTAACGATAATGCAGATTTTTAAATGGTTACTAATTGTTTATTTTACAGCCTGAAATTATGATGAAATTTTTTGTGCCGAACTCCAGAAACTCTTTATTTCGCGGTATTCTGACGATTGCTTTGGGTAGTATATTACTTTTTGTCCCGGGATTAACGATGCAAACTGTGGTAATAATCATTGGTGCGATGCTTTTACTAAGTGGTTTGGTCACTTTGATTTTGTCGAATCGGAAAAGAGCCGGATCGATAAATGGACTTTGGTCCGCACAAGGCATAATGACTGTATTATTTGGGATTGTATTTATGGCATCACCTTCCGTAATGGTCAAGGTATTTGTAGTCTTTCTGGGAATTATCTTATTGATATTGGGATTTTTCCAGTTAATAGGTTCTTTGGGAAACCTCTTGCGGTCAGCCTGGGGTTGGATTTACTTTCTGATAGCGCTGATGACCTTTGGTAGTGGTTTATTTTTGTTAACCGATCCATTTAAAAGTGCTGAAGCAATTCTTTCATTTTTAGGTGTTATCTTGATTCTGAATGGACTTTCCGACCTTTTTATGGCGTGGAAAGTGAGTCGCCAACCACAAACTTATAAAGGAACTCCTGTTCATGATGTCACCTACGAAGAGGTTTAATCCTCTTCGCATCAAAGCTTTTTATAATACACGGCCTTATTATCTTCAATATCGTAGAAATCCTTAAAAATAGCAACTTGTTCGTAATTGCACTTTTCGTAGAACGCGATCGTTGGAGTATATTGCTCTTTATTTGATGTTTCGATGTAAATTCCTCTGCCTGCATGTGATTGAATATCTGCTTCGATTTTCTCGAGCAGTATACTGCCAAGTCCTTTGCCTCTGAAATTATTATCAACAGCTAACCAGTAAAGGTCGTAGTTTTTAATTGTACAGGGAATCTCTCCATAACAACCGTAAGCTACTGTTCTTCCTTCTATTTCAAGAAAATAAAACTGGTAACCACAGCCGACTCCATTTTTCAAACGATCTTCAACAAGCTCAATCGCGACATCTATTTCGTGAGGTTTGAAGAAACCTGTCGATTTTAATATCTGTGTAACACTAATGGTATCGCTGGGCACTACCGTTTTTCTAAATCCTTTAGTCTTAAATTCCTGATTCATTTCGATTTGTATCATCAATGATTCGTTTAATTATTTCGGTACTGGTCAATTTTTTCTCGTTACACGCGGCAACAAATCCACTGTCGGGGGCGATGCAAGGATTTGCATTAATTTCAATCACTTTCGGTTTATTGTCTTCCCCAACTCTTAAATCAATACGCGCATAACCACATAGACCGAATATTTGCCAACATTTACCCGCGATTTCTTTAAGCTCAGCAATTAAATTTGCATCAACATCCTCGAATCTGAAACTTCTTGTTGTGTTTTGATATTCCATTGAAGTTTCATCCCACTTAGCCTTATACCCCAGAATGCGAGGTTTTGTTTCATAATAATCATCTGAAAAGCACATTTCTGCTGGAGGCATTACCTCAAACTCTTTTTTTCCGCCTATAACCGAGATATTGAACTCCCTGCCATGGATATATTCCTCTGCAAAAAAACCTTTCGGAATCTCTTTAATCTCGTTACCACGAATGACCAATGCATCATCAATTCCAACAGAACCATCTTCAGAAATCGGTTTTATAATGTAGTACTTATCCGGAACTACGTCTGCTAAATACTTTGCCCAGAATGGTGTATCAATTTTATTAAAGCTCAGAATTGTTTTGCATACAATCTTGTCCGTCGTCGTAAAAATGGCGGCTGCATCCGATCCTGTGAAGGGTACTTTGAACAACTCGAGCATCGCAGGAGCTGCAAAACTTAAACGTCCGGATTCGTTAATTGTTTCGACCAGGTTAAAAACAACAGAAGCTTCGCTGGTTTTAATGATGGTTATTAAATCATTTGTATTTAAATCAAAAACTGCTCTTTGAGAACTATATCCCAATTTTTCAAGTGCAGTCTCAATAAATATTGCCTGATTCAAAACATCCAATTCGTCCTCTTTTGAAGAATTGGTAACTGGGTTATGTAGTATTATCGCATGTTTCATCGTTTGTCTTTCAAGCCGGAGCGTTTTATGGCGGAATCCATAATCTCTGTAATGAGTTGGAGGTAAGTAATTCCGATTAATCGTGCAAGAATTGGAAGATCGGAATAGGTGGGATTCAGACCGGCCAACGGATTTACCTCAATAAAATTAGGTTCTCCATTTGCGTCTAACCTGAAATCAACACGACCAGCATCTTTTCCTTTGATCAATTTCCATACTGTTATTGCCATTTCAGCACATTTCAAGGCAACAGGATCAACCGCAATTTTATAGCTGGCATATTTTTCCCAGTCTTTTTTGACGGAATATGAATAAATAGGGTGGGGGGCGTGTTCATTCAACACAATCTCCAAAGTCCCTAAAGCTTTTGTATCGTCACCACTCCCTGTAATCCCAACAGTAAACTCTCTTCCCGGAAGAAATGATTCAACCAATACAGGCTGGTGAAATGTCTTTAGCAGGTAATCCACCGATTCTTCGAGTTGTTTCTGATTGCAGACCAACGAAAAACCATCAATTCCTTTACTTGTTCCTTCGGCAACAGGTTTCACAAAGCGTGGAAATGGGATATCAATGTCTTGTAATTCATCTAATTGAGAGACTACCTTGAAATCGGAAGTTGAAACTCCGGCTTGCTTTATAATAAGCTTGGTCAGACCTTTATCGAGTGTGAGGTTCAGAACATCGGGTTCGCTGAAGACATACGGTATTCTGTATGCATCAAGAAGGCAAGGAACCTGCGCTTCGCGTGCAATTCCAAACATACCTTCGCAAATATTGAAAACCAAGTCACAACGATTTCCTGCATTTAAAAAATTAACGAGACTGAAAATATTCCCGATCCGGATTACTTCAAAACCCAATGAAATTATTGCCTGTTCCAGTGCATCAATTGTTTCCGGAGAGTCGAACTCTGCAACTTGCTCATTCGTATATCCCAGACGCAAATAATCTTCCTTCAGGTCATAAGTCAAACCAACTTTAATCATTTCACAAATTTAGAATTAATTCTCTTCAGGATAGATGTACTCTTTGCCAAGATAGTTGATAAGTGTAATTCCATCTTTGTCAATACTTTTAATTGATTCTGGCAATAGTGGGATTTTTCCACCACCACCTGGAGCATCGATTACAAAATACGGAACGGCATATCCTGAAGTGAATCCCCGAAGCCCCTGAATAATTTCAATACCTTTTTTTACTTTGGTTCGAAAATGGGCAGAACCGGGTATGGGATCGCATTGATATATGTAATATGGACGGACGCGTACTTTCAGAAGTCCCTGATTTAGTTTTTTAAAGGTCTCGACCTGGTCGTTAACCCCTTTTAAAAGTACACACTGACTTCCGAGTGGTATTCCTCCGTCTGCCAGGCGGTTACAAGCCTCCCTCGTTTCGATACTGAGCTCGTCGGGATGCGAGAAATGAAGACTCATCATCACCGGATGGTATTTCCTGATTATTTTGATCAGATTTTTCGTTACCCTCATCGGCAAAACAACCGGTATTTTGGTTCCAATCCTGATTATTTCAACGTGTGGTATGGCTCTTAGATGTGACAAAAGGTACTCAAGCCGGTTGTCCGACAGTGTCAACGGATCTCCACCCGAAATAAGAACATCTCTGATTTGCTTGTTGGCGGCAATGTATTCAATTGCAGTATCCCAACTTTTAGTTGAAACGTGTGTTTTATTCTTCTTCGCAACCATATGACTTCGCGTGCAATAGCGGCAATACGCAGCACAAACACCTGTTACAGTGAACAATACCCGATCAGGGTAACGGTGTACGATGTGTGGGACTGGTGTGTCATTGGCTTCGTTGAGCGGATCATTCTTCTCTCCGTTTCCAATTGTTAACTCCTCTTTAGCAGGAATCATGGTTCTGAAAAGCGGATGGTTTGGTGCAAAACGGCTTAAAAGCGATGCAAAATAGGGAGTTATACGAAAAGGTAAATGATTATCCGGCAGAGAACTGATCACATTTTCATACGATTCTCCAAATATTTCCTTTAATCTTTCAGCCGTGTGAATACTGTTTTTTATTTGCCAGGTCCAACTGTTCCACTCGCTTAACGAGGTTTTAGGAAAATTCTTCCTGATAAATTGAGGAACTGAATCGTCGCAAGGGAAGTTTGCCGATGAGCGAAGGCTCCTGTTGAAAATTGAAAAAATACTCCCTGATACTATGGGAACAGGGGAATCTGGTACCGAAGTTTCTTCCGAAACTAAAGGTGTTATCATTGTCATTTCTGATTTCATGGACAATTAATGCTTTTCTCTGTTTTAAGTTAGAAAAAAAAGTCTGCACTTCCCAGTATATCAATATTTTATACTTAAGAGGCAAACCGTAAATCTTTGCAAATGTATATCAAATTTACTTACTTTTTTTTCTTTTTTATCAATCTCAAAAATGATAAAAAAAAAATTCAGCTTTCAATAATATTATGATGGTTTATAATCATAGTTTCTGTTTTTTTTATATTGATTAAATAGTTGAAATATAATGTTATAAGTGTATTATTTGATGATTTTGTTTTGTGCATCCTGTTAATATTGCTGTTAATAAATTTTTTGGAACTTTAGGCTTTTTTGTGATTCCGTGTTTCTGACTTGGTTTGTCAAAAAAAGACCGGGTTGCTGTCGAATAAAAAGAGTGATTTTTTTGCAATTTGGCTCATCGAATAACCTTTATTTTGAAATTGTCGCATCCAATTTCGACTTGCAGAATAATATTCACCATCATTGGGAATGTGCCTAACAATTGTAAATTAGGATTAACCACACAATAGGGATCAGCAAAGTCTCTTCCATATTTTTATGAACGCGTTGCTAACAGATTTTATCAACGATTGTTAATATTGTAACTAATTGTAAATAAATATAATAAAATATGTCGAAACCAATATTCGCACTGAATTGTTGATAGATGTTCCCAACTGTCATTTGTCGGAAAACATTCAAGTTTGATTTAAATTAATTGTATTTTAGCAGTCGGAATTAAAAGATAAAATCAAGATATGGAAACAATAGACTGGAAAAATCTGGGATTTGGTTATAGCAAAGCGGATTTCAATATCCGTTGCTGGTATCGCAATGGACAATGGGGAGAGTTGGAAGTATCTGATTCTGAAACTGTCACCTTGCACATTGCAGCTACAACCTTCCACTATGGCCAGGAAGCTTTCGAAGGTTTGAAAGCTTTCAGAGGTAAAGATGGAAAGATCCGTGTTTTTAGGATGGAAGAAAATGCAAAACGGATGCAACATTCATCACAGGGAATCATGATGGCGGAAGTCCCGACCTCCTTATTTACCGAAGCTGTCCGGAAGGCGGTGAAATTAAACGAAGCGTATGTTCCTCCGTTTGAATCAGGCGCTGCTTTATATATTCGTCCTGTATTGATTGGTACCGGACCTCAGATCGGTGTTAAGCCCGCTGATGAATATTTGTTTATGGTGATGGTGATGCCAGTTGGACCCTATTTTAAAGAAGGTTTTAAGCCAACCGATTTAGTCATTTACCGCGAATACGATCGTGCTGCGCCGCTTGGAACCGGGAAAATTAAAGTGGGTGGCAATTATGCCGCCAGCCTTGTTGCAGGTCAACGGGCGCATCAGAATGGATTTTCTTCGGTTTTGTACCTTGATGCTAAAGAAAAAAAATACATTGACGAGTGTGGCCCTGCCAATTTTTTCGGCATTAAGGGTAATTCTTATATTACACCAAAATCTGAGTCTATCTTGCCTTCAATCACGAATATGAGCTTGAGGCAACTGGCAAAGGATATGGGCATGACAGTTGAAGAACGTCAGATTGATGTGGAAGAACTTGCCGAATTTGATGAGGTTGGAGCTTGCGGTACCGCTGCTGTCATTTCACCGATTAAACGGGTTTATGACGCGGATAAAGATGTTGAATACCTTTATGGAACTGAGCCAGGAAAAGTATGTGTGAAGCTTTATGAAAAGCTTCGGGGAATTCAGTATGGAATTGAACCAGATCCTTATAATTGGACAGCGATTATCGGGTAATTTCAAGATATGCTGAAAACAAAAAAGCCACCTCATCGGGTGGCTTTTTTGTTGTATTATTATTGACAGCTTGAAGGATTTTCAACTGCTTCAAGGTTTGTATCTCTTATTTAGAGCAGTTTCCGGCTTTAATCTGTGCCCATGTAGGTGTATAAGCATTAAATCCAATATAGACAATTCCACTTGTTGAATCAGGTTTAAGTGCGCAATAACTGCTTAGCTTTGGATTGTAATAGATATCGATATCTCCTAAAATTGTTTTAAGTGGTTCGATTCCGTTAAGCGTAGTAAGCTGCTCGTTGTTTAAAATCTGAACTTTACCTTTTACAATTTTCAAAACATCAATACCGCTTAGGTTAACAAGGTTCCGATTGTCATCGAGGACAAAATTCCCGTTGACAAGTCCAAGACTCTTTAATCCTGTTAACGAGGTTAATGCATTGCATTCAACGATTCGAAGATCTTTTTTAATTCCTTTCAAAACAGTTGCTCCGGTAAACGAGTTAAAGGCCGTGAGTTGACTTACCTCGGCGGTTCCTCCGATGGTATCGACCTTTGCAAGTCCCTGAAGATTTTTAAAATTCAAACAGTTAACTAATAGCAGATCTTTTTTAATGTGTGGTAAATTATTCAGTCCTTCCAGGTTGGCAAGGCTGTTGCATCCTGATATTGAAATGGTGGTAATTGTGTCGTTCAATGCATTCAAGGCAGTTAATCCCGAAAGCGCAGGTAGCCCTGAGAGCATCAAGTTTCCATTGATACTTTTGAGTTTATTTAAACCGTCTAGGCTCGAAAGTAATGCGTTGTTGTAAAGAACAACATTCACACTTATCGACTCAACATTTGATAAACCATCCAATGAAGTAAGCACAGGATTTTCGCCGATCGAAATACCGCCTGTTATTGATGTCAAACTACCTAAACCAGCTAATGACTGAAGCGCACTATTATTTGTAACTCCAATATTTGCAATGGTCTTAACCAATCCTAATCCGTTTAAATTTAGAATTTTAGGATTGTTTTCGACAACCAGGGAAGCAGATAACGTATCGAGTTTCGACAAACCGGCAAGGGAGGTTAGCCCTGGGCAAGCCGAAATCTGAAGATCGCCCGTGATTTTAGTCACATTCGACAAGAAGCTGAGATCCGTATTCCGTATTTTGTAGAGTTTGACAGATCCGGTAACAGACTGTAGGTTTATGAAATACTTTTTGAAGTCGATATCATCGGCAGTATACAACTCAAGAGAACCGGTTATTCGCGTGTAATTATTTTTCAGAAAATAGGCCAACATGGTGTCTGTAGCCTGCGAATAAACCGCAACTGTTCCGACAAACTCTCCCGGGGCCGGTGGTACGACAGGGGTTACAGGAGTAGTATCAGATTTTTTACACGAAGTGTAAAACATCCCCGATAGGAGCATTGAAACAATAAAAAACAGTCTTATATTTCTCATCAATAACATGTTATTTTTTGAATTTATCAATCCAAAATTGTGAATTTAATTCTTTCTCGAGTACAATTGAATCGATAATTTTTAACGATACAAAGGAAATAATTTTATACCATTATAAGACGATAAAACTTCAAAAACAGTTGTGTCGGGTATCTTTCCATATTTATTTCGACAACTCCAGCATCCGGAGTATCGGAATCTTCGCTTTTTCGATGATACCTGACTCAAGGATAATCTCTGGCCTTTCGTATTTTAGCGCAAGGTATAATTTCTGCATTGTATTCAATTTCATATAACTACAGTCGTTACAGCCGCAGGTGGAGTCGATGGATGGAGCCGGGATGAATATCTTTTCCGGACACGCTTTTTGCATCTGGTGAAGTATTCCGCTTTCGGTGGCCACTATAAATTCATTGGCATTACTTTTTGAAACATAACTAAGCAAGGCTGTTGTTGATCCAATAAAATCAGCCACCAGTAATACCTGTTTTTCACATTCCGGATGAGCAATAAACAATGCCTGAGGATGTTGATCCATCATCGCTACAATTTTCTCAAGCGAATATTTTTCGTGCACCATGCAGGCGCCATTCCACAGAACCATGTCGCGTCCAGTTACCGAATTGATATAATTTCCTAAATTCTTATCTGGGGCGAATATTAAGGGTTGATTCTTTGGAAACGACTCAACGATTTTCATTGCATTCGATGAGGTAACGATCACATCCGAAAGTGCCTTAATTTCGGCAGAACAATTGATATATGAAATTACCTTGTGATCGGGATGTTGGTTTTTAAATGCCTCAAATGCTGCTGCCGGGGCAGACTCAGCCAACGAACAGCCTGCATTCAGATCGGGAACAATCACTTTTTTCGTGGGATTAAGAATTTTTGCGGTTTCGCCCATAAAATGAACGCCGACAAAAAGAATGATATCAGCATCGGTTTTTTGAGCCTGCTGTGCCAGCGCCAATGAATCTCCAAGAAAATCGGAAATATCCTGAAGTTCGGGTGTAATATAATAGTGTCCCAGAATTACCGCATTTTTGGCTTTTTTGAGTAGCCCGATCTCTTTTCGGAGATCAATACTATTCGAAACTGGTTCGTTGATGAAACCGTGCCTAACTATTAGTTGATCGTATTTGCTTTTTAACATTGAAATATTGTTGTAACAATCGTCGCAAAAATAGTCATTCAATCCAAATCTTCAGCAGTCAGCGCATAGTTTTTAGTAACTGTCTTATATATAGCTTTTTGTGTTTTGTGTTTTGTAATTGGCACAATAACAGAAAGTTATTGAATTTTGGCATTGCTTTGTTAATTTTTTGAAACGATTGTTAATAAAAATGCTAAATATGTTAATAAATAGATCGCGCGTACTGATTCTAATCACCTATTGATTGATTTTCTATATCTAATTTTGAATCATAAATTTAACAATATTATAACACCTGAACTGGAATGGAGTTCAAGGCTTATTCTACTTTTGCCGATCATTAAAGCAATTTAAAAATTGTTAAGAAATACAAATGTTTAATCCAGTATTTTAGAATTTAATCATCAACTTAAAATGATTTATTAATGAAAAACAATTTTAACAAGCTTTTACTGACTATTGTGCTTTTTGCAGGAATGGTCTTAACCACGTTGGGGCAGGTAACTACCTCAAGTATAAGTGGAAAGGTAATAGATGCAAAAAAGGAGTCACTTACGGGCGCAACCGTCGTTGCCAAACATATTCCGACTGGAACGGTTTATGGAACAACTGTATTGAGTGATGGGCGTTACAACATTAGCGGCATGCGCATTGGTGGACCTTATGAAATTGAGGTGTCGTTTATTGGTTATGGAGCGCAAAAGACGAGTGATTTATCTCTTACAGTTGGTGAGGAAGCGACATTGAATTATACGCTTACTGAAGAGACAACTCAAATTGGAGATGTCGTTGCAGTTGCGGCAAGGAATCAAAATTTTAGTTCAAACAGAACAGGAGCTCAGGAAGTTTTTACGACTGAAAAAATTGAAAAACTCCCAACAATCAATAGGTCTCTGTCTGATTATACTAAACTTACTCCGATGAGTAGTGGTGGTAACTTTGGTGGTACCTCTTATCGTTATAATAATGTTACAGTTGATGGAGCCTCATTTAATAACTCATTTGGTCTTTCATCATCCTTGGGAGCAACAGGAACCGAACCAATAAGCTTGGAAGCAATCGACCAAATACAAGTTATGATTGCCCCATTTGACGTTCGTAACGGTTCTTTTACCGGAGCTGGTATTAACTCGGTAACTAAAGGTGGAACCAATAGTTGGACGGGTTCTGCATATTATTATTTTAAAAGTCCAAGCTTAGAAGGTTTAAAACAGAAAACTTTAACCTTAGATAAAGCAGATTACACTTACAACCAGAAAGGTTTCTCAGTTGGAGGTCCGATTATCAAAAATAAATTGTTTCTTTTCATTAATGGAGAGATGGATCGCAAAGAATCTCCGATAAGCTGGCAACCAAGTCCTGCAAAAGGACAACAAGGTGATGGACAATCAATAGTTGACGTAAATACACTACAGACTTTTTCGGACTATCTAGTAAATAAATTTGATTACAACCCAGGATCATATGCTACTTCAAGCGTTCCAACAAAAGCCGATCGTATAACAACTCGTTTGGATTGGAATATCAATTCGAAAAATTCATTGAGTATTAAGTATTTCTATTTGAAATCATTCAATACAAATATGCCCAGCGGATCAGGTGCAACAGGAGGCTCACGTAGTCCAAGTGCGGACCGCATCCCATTCTCTTCATCGTATTATCGCACAAATAGTAATTTCAATATTATTATGGCAGACCTTAATACGACAATCAATGATAAATTGTCGAATACTTTGAAAATTGGTTATTCTGCACTGCGCGATTTTCGTGATATGGACGGTGGCTTCTTTCCTCAGGTCGATATTTTAAACGGTAGCGGCTGGAAATATTCAACAGGAGCGAGTTCTGATTATAAAGCTGGTTCGCTTATTGCCACAACAGTTGGTACTGAAGAAAACTCTTACAACAACAAGTTGAACAGTGATATTTGGCAGATTCAGGACAACTTTACGATTATTGCAGGAAATCATCGTATTACATTAGGAACCCAAAGTGACTATCGTAAATTTTTGAACGGATATGCCCGCTCTTTTGCAGGTGTTTGGGAATTCAATAGTTTTGATGCTTTTTACAAAGAGGTTGATACTTATCGCTCTTGGTTGGCTGGTCCGAAAACTCCCGGCACATTTGAAAGTTTGACATCAAAATATACCAAAGCATATTCTTTACAACCTGAATTTCCTTATGCTAAAGTTGATGTTCTTTCACTTGGGTTGTATGGTCAGGATAAATGGAATATTGTTCCAAACCTTAATCTAACATTAGGATTACGTGTTGATATGCCAATCTTCCTTACGGATCTTTTACCAAACGACAAGTTAGCTGCTGAAACTTTTCAAGGTGGTGTAAAAATTGATGTTTCAAAATATCCTAAAACTGCACCTCTTTGGTCTCCACGCATTGGTTTCAATTGGGATGTATACGGTAATCGCACACTTCAGGTACGTGGTGGAACAGGTGTTTTTTCAGGAACACCACCTTATGTATGGTTGTCGAATCAGGCAGGAAACAACGGTTTGCTATTTGCCCAGCTAACAAAACCCTCAAGTGGTTCACTTAAAGATATTGGTTTTGATGGTGATCCAAATTATGGACCTGCCGCAGGAACTGCACCGAAATCGGATATTGCATTTGTTGATCCTAATTTCAAATACCCAACACTTTGGAAAACCAATATTGCTGCTGATAAGAAATTTGGTAATGGCTGGGTTGCAACTGTTGAAGTTCTTTATAATAAAGACATTAACAATATTTATCACGCCAACGTTGCTCTTCCTGATGATAATAGTGCTGATGCATTTAAAATGTTAGGAGCGGATAACCGTGTTGTCTATACAAAGACTTCGACCAGTGCAGTAGCAAATTCTGCCGTAATGATGAAAAA
>Ga0302271_10002934_pt1 | contig 14892 bp, 13 predicted proteins | sample III_Bog_N1_1_FD_198767 | JGI IMG/M metagenome (GOLD analysis project Ga0302271, IMG submission 198767) | Peat permafrost microbial communities from Stordalen Mire near Abisko, Sweden - III_Bog_N1_1 | ecosystem: Environmental > Terrestrial > Soil > Wetlands > Peat | place: Sweden: Abisko... | reverse complement strand
CTGGTAAAAAGAGAGCTATATTCAAATATTTTTTAAATCCTTATGAATCAATTTTCTTCCCTTTCTAAGAATTACAGTTTTAGTTTCGAGATATTGAGATGTACTAATCCCTTTTGATGAGTTGATTCAAACAATATGTTTATTTAGAAAGCAATTATCTGGTAAGAATAACATTATCTGATATCAGTAGAGATGGCTGAAATAAAAATCATTTAAATTTTAAAATAAATCATTCATCAATTTGATTAAGTTTCAATAGATTAATGATAAAAAAATCTCTATGTGTTTTTGAAAAATCTATGCTTCTTAATTAACTCGGTGAATAGAAACATCATAAGGCAAAGAAAAAAAGAGAATTTCACACTGTAGTTTACTTTACCAAATCACAGAAATCAGCCAAGATCAGCAGTAAAATTAAGAAAATGAATTAATCACACAAATTGCAGAAAATAACTCTCTTGGAAGTTAACTCTAAAGCCTAAATCGAAGAATGAACCAAACACTTTTGATTACAATTAGAATAAATCCTTTATCGAACAGGGTTTTGATTAGAAACTCTGGAGGTTTTACAGTTATTTCTTGAATTGATATATTACAGATGGAGTGTGATTGTTTGATAAGAAATGATTCATGTTGTAACTACACTATGAGCACATGCTCTTGAGTTGATTTTACTCAAATTCTGTATTTTAGCGGGAGTGTGATTGTTTGATGAGAAATGATTTCTATTGCAACTACACTATGAACACATGCTTTTGAGTTGATTTTATCAAAATGGGATAATAAAATAATAAATACTGTCATCGTATGCAGATACTTATGAGAAATGGTAGGCATTCAGTGAAGAAAAGAGAGAGAAAAATAATTGGGAAACCTATGAAAGCATTAGAGTTTTAGAAATATTGATAAATATCTTTGGCTTGAAAAAGTTGAGAAAACAAAGAGGAGACATATGAATTGTTTCCTATTTTCTAGATTTAGCATGTTTGTAACTTCAACTTAATCAGTTTCTTAGACAATTAAACAAATATGCTAAACTTCAGAAAACTATTCATCGATTTGAAATTTTACTTGAATTATTATAGAAATTTCATGTTTATCGGACATTTAAAGTAGCCAAAGTTAATTCTATCGTTCTTCAGGACGCTACAAAGAAACAACCGGCTGTTTTTATTTTCTAAAAAAGAGTGTCCTGATAATTCAGAGACCTCGATCCCTTGATAAATTTATTAACTATTTTTAGACAATAGGAGAAAATACTCATTGGCAAATGCATTAATTACATTTAATATTAATATCAGCTCCTATTTATTTCATTATTTTAGAATAATACCAAAAAGAAATATTGAAGTGATATTTCTCATACAGATATTATCACTTTAGTAGCTAGCAGCTAAATGCTTTCATCATTTCTGCTATCATTAAATAAAAGCAACAGACTCGATATTCAATTTGGAAAACTATTCTCTGCTGTGAAAAGGAATAAATGCAATTCTTTTATAACAATAATTTGAAAAGATTTATCAATTTTAATAAAAAGCAATGGACTAAAGCACACTTTTCAGTGAAGTTTAACTTGGTGATTTTCATCTAAAAAATCGCTTTGTTGTTGCACCTCTCACTAGAAATAGAGCTGATGCTTACACATTCGTCCCTAACGATTTGCTCGTCGAACACTATGCCTAAAGAGCAGGATTCGGACTTATTATCACTGAATGCAGTCAAATTTCTAATCTCTCCAATGCGCTTCACTGTATGAATTAGATTATCTCATCCCTTTATTCATTATTGATATTTCAATTAGTCTTATCACATTTTTCCTTTACTTATTTAGACAGCGGAGGTATTTACTCTTAAGAATAAGTAGATGGATGGAAAAAAGTAACTGATGCAGTTCACAAAAAAGGAGGTCTCATAGCGATGTAAATCTGGCATTGCGGAAGGGCTGCTAATTTATGTGAAATTGATGGACAAACACCTATTGCTCCTTCACCCATTGCTATTAACTAAACTAATGTCGCAACAAATCAAAAATATCCAATTCCTCATGAGCTGACCATCGATGAGATTAAAGATGTTGTAAATTAATTCAAACAAGGAGCTATCAATGCTAAATAAGCTGGATTTGATGGCTTAGAACTGCATGGAGCAAATGGATATCTTGTCGATCAGTTTCTTAGAGATTCTTCCAATCATCGCACTGATATTTATGGAGGAAGTGTAGAAAATAGATGCCGATTTACACTTGAAGTTATGGATGCACTTGTTGAAGTGTTTGGATCCAAAAGAGTCTCGATTAGACTCTCCCCAACAGGTATGATAATTGCTATGAAGATAATATGATGATGTATCTCTATCTTTATTGTCAAATAGGTCGCTTTAATGATATGTACGATTCAAATCCCTTAGCTCTTTTGACATACTTACTTCCAGAACTTGACAAACGTAACCTCGCATTCGTTGAAATCAAGCGTCATAGCCCCTATGAAGTGAATCCCTCTGATCCTAGACAGAACGCTGCAGATTAGATTCCTGATTTTTTCCCTACAATTAGAAAGCTATTCAAGACTAACCTTATTGCAAATGATTCTGTTTCTATTGAAGAAGCAAATAAACTAATCAACGAAGGTATTGTATCAGCAGTTGCATTTGGAACATGGTCAATTTCAAATCCTGATTTGCCATATAGAGTGAAACATAATCTGAAATTCAATGAATCTGACTAAAAAACTTACTATAATGGAGGACCAAGAGGATATACTGATTATCCAATTGTAGAAAACAATAATTAACATTGAAGGAAAAAGAGAATAGAAATGATATGATATGAAGGTTGCTTTTCAAGAGAAATCATAATTGTAACATAATTAATGTTGTTGTTTTATTTTCAACAAAAATGATAATTTTATGCTAAACTCTATGAGAAATATTTTAATGTAATATCTCTTTTTTATTAATTTTTAATCGTAAAATCAGTTGACACTTTTCCTTTCTCCTTCCTCCCCCTCAAAAGATTAATATCATCTTCATTTTAGCATTTCTGCTAATAAATAATTTGTTATTTTAATCCTTCTCAAGATTTGTTATTTTTCCTTGAAATCTATTTAAAATAGTAAAACATCCTTTTTAAGAATCTATTTTATCTGAAAATACACAAATTAATTTGAGTTGGCATCAAAACTCCAATACTCAAGTTAATCTTATTTAATTTCACAACTTGTGGGGAATGTTCAAAAGAAACACAGTGAAAGATTGCTTATTAAAATATGGAATTGATAATTGAAAAAATAAAAAATAATAAATAATAAAAAAAGGAAAGAATTAAAAATAAGAACGACAAGAATACAATTTGAGATTAAATGTTTCTTAAAATTCAAATGGAAACTTAATAATTTTAAGAATCTAATGTTGAAAGGATTTCAATAAACACACATAATCTATAATGGCTGATGAAGAACTACAACAAAAACCTAATTAATTAATAGATTCAATTCACTTAAATAATACTTAGAATCAGACTGGTGAGAATAGTGCAAAGTATTTAGGAGAAGGAATTGCAAGGTGTGTTACTATCACTTCTTTAAATTTAGATCTCAGAAGAAATAATATTGGTGACAATGGTGCAAAGTATTTAGGAGAAGGAATTATAAGGTGTGTTAATATCACTTCTTTAAATCTAGCTCTCAGCGGTAATATTATTGGTGAGAATGGTGCAAGGTATTTAGGAGAAGGAATTGCAAGGTGTGTTACTCTCACTTCTTTACATCTAAATCTCATCCATAATAGCATTGGCGAGAATGGTGCAAAGTATTTAGGAGAAGGAATTGCGAGGTGTGTTACGCTCACTTCTTTAAATTTAGATCTCAGAAGAAATAGTAATGGGTACAATGGTGCAAAGTATTTAGGAGAAGGAATTGCAAAGTGTTATCCTCTCGCTTCTTTAAATCTACATCTCTACAATAATAAAATTGGTGAGAATGGTGCAAAGTATTTAGGAAAAGGACTTTCAAAGTGTGTTACTCTCACTTCTTTAAATCTAGATCTCTATGATAATAGTATTGGTGAAGAAGGTGCAAAGTATTTAGGAGAAGAAATTGCAAGGTGTGTTACTCTGGCTTCATTAAATCTAAATCTCAGAGGTAATAGTATTGGTGACAATGGTACAAAGTATTTAGGAGGAGGAATTGCAAGGTGTGTTACTCTCATTTCTTTAAAGCTGAATCTCGATGATAATAAAATTGATACGAATGGTGGAAAGTATTTAGGAGAAGAAATTACAAAGTTAGTTACTCTCACTTCTTTACATCTAAATCTCATCCATAATAGCATTGGCGAGAATGGTGCAAAGTATTTAGGAGAAGGAATTGCAAGGTGTATTACTCTCACTTCATTAAATCTAAATCTCAGTGATAATAGTATTGGTGAAAATGGTGCAAAGTATTTAGGAGAAGGAATTGCAAGGTGTGTTACTCTCACTTCTTTAAATCTAAATCTCTACAATAATTTTATTGATGAAAATGGTGCAAAGTATTTAGGAAAAGGAATTGCAAGGTGTGTTACTATCTCTTCTTTAAATCTAGATCTCAGAGGAAATTGTATTAGTGACAATGGTGCAAAGTATTTAGGAGAAGGAATTGCAAAAGTGTGTTACTCTCACTTCTTTAAAGCTAAATCTCAGCCATTTTTGTATGAGTGACAATGGTAATAGAATATTAAAATAAGTAGTTATCAAAGCAAAAAGATTGATTTAATATTACATTCTGTCTAATTGACGATAGTAAGTATGTAACTCACTTCTCTAAAACTAAATTAATAATAAAAGTAATCAATCTTAATAGTATTTCCTTTATGATATTGACAGAGGGGAAACTGTTGAATATTGGCAACTTAATAATAAGAAATTTGTGATATTAGAAGAAAAAAACTTTCATATTTTTAATAAGGGAATTCTTGTAATGGAATTTTTTAAATTGATTGGGTGAAATAATTACATATGCAGGGAGAGGGCATAATTCGTACCGTAAGTACAGACTTGAAGTCAGCCCACTTTCTATGATGATATTGGTTCCCTTCCCTCCTTTCCCTCCCACCATTATGTTTCCTTATTTAAGAGTTAAATAAGTTTTGATTCTAATATTTTACTACAGTTTTTCATGATTAATTTTTTTGTTATTAATTATTAAAAACGTTCTTCATCCTGCAGTTGAGACAAAAAAATAATGTTTATCTTTTTATTCTTAACTCCTAAAATTCCTAAAGCTAGATTGTTAATGTGAATTCACAAGCAAAAATTGTTATCCTTGTCAATAATTAGAATGAAAATAATAATTTATGCTAATAATGAATGGTTTGATAAGGGGGATTTTGAAATTCAATAACAAAAATAGACTATTATTTAATGAAGAGTTTTTTCCTTCTATTGATTTGATGATTTTCTTTTAAAAAGAATGAAAAGAACAAACAGATAAAAATTTTCCTCCGTTTTCAGATAGAAAAAACAAGTATTAATTAGATGAACACAATTCTCTTTGTAATAGGAAGTTCTTTGAAGCAATAAATAGATAATTTAGTAGTAATAAGTTATGCGGGGATTAGAGAAAGTAGATATTTATTGATTGCACTGAAAGAATATATCCTCTTTTTTCGATAAGATACTTGGCGATAATTGAAAACATATTTTTTCTATCTTAAAAATGCCAAAAATAATTAAAGGAGACGCAGAATATTAAGATTCAAACTTCAATTAATCCAACAGAAAAGTGTTAAATCAAAGTTGAACTATTTTTAATAATTAATAAGCAACTACAACAATTATTGAAAGACAATTCAATACATGGGCAACACATCTCCAAAAAACAGCCAAAACAAATAAATAGAGCCTTCATTGAGTTTTGGTGGGTTTTCACTCAAACAAGGTAAAATCCTCAAAGGCGACAACACAATATCTGAAAAATATGCAGCACTGTAGGAACTTTCTTATTAATGTGCGATCCTCAACAATATTTTGAAAGTTAAAATCATCTAAACTTTCCGGAGCTCTTCAGATAAAGAATACACTGAGGGTTTCTATGAAATCTCAGTGCAAGAAGGCGCGTGCCTAGAGCATTTTGAAGCTACTTTCCAAGACAAGAAGATTATTGGAGTGGTTAAGTCCAAGCAAGAAGCAAAGAAAGAATATGCCAGTGCTAAGGCTGAAGGAACTTTAGCGAGTTATGTAGAAATTGAAAAGAAAAATACATAAGAGGATCTAGTTAAAATTGAACTCGGAAATCTACCTCCAAACAGCGAAGTGAAGATTGTCATTACTGTTTCGCAGCAAGTATAATAGCTTCTCAATTGCTTCTACGCAATCAGTATTCCCTTCGATTTTCTTGGAGCAAGCAGTGAATTCGCGAAATAAGGAAAACCTGTCCTTACTTTAGAGTTAAACTGCACTGGCGCAATCACATACTGCGAATCGAAAGAATACCCTGCCAATGTCTAAAAAATCGATTCGAATTCCTACAAAATTTCGCTGAGTTAACAGAATCTGAAGAAGAAAGTTCCTTTTTCTCTTATTTACGGGTACGAAGGAATGTATGGACCTTAAGTGATCTTCGGAGCTAGCAATGTCAAGACTGAAGATCTTGTCAAGCAGGCTATCATGCCTATGAGAGAATCCGTGTTTGTGTCTTTTTTACCTGCATTTAACTCTTAAAATACTGCTAATCAGCTAAGTTCTCAGAACCAAATAGTCAAAAGCATTGCAGATACAAAAGATGTTTGGAGTGGTAAGTACTAAAGTAAACTTAGAGAAGACTTAGTTGATCATTTGGATGCCTCCAAGAGTGAATTCTTCTTTCTACTCGATAGGAGTGGATCAATGAGTGATAAGCCAATAAAAAAAGCAGTAGAGGCGTTGACGTTGTTTCTACAGAGTCTACCTAACGACAGCTACTTCAATGTCGTCAGCTTTGGTACTACTTTCACTAATCTTTTTCCGACGTCAAGAAAATATGACAAAAGTTCTTTGAAGGAAGCAATTTCAGCGATTTCGGGATACACCGCTGACCTCGGTGGTACTGAGATATTTGAACCTATTCAAGATGTGCTTTGCAAGAAGGAGCGAATAAAATCTTACAATAAACAAATCTTTCTGCTGACTGATGGCGATGTGTCATAACCTAAATAGGTTATCGAGCTTGTGAAGAAAAATTGTAATCATGCTAGAGTGCACGCTATAGGGTTTGGAAAAGGCGCAGATAGATTTTTGATCGAAGAATCTGCAAGGGCTGGAAAAGGATAAAGTAAAATCATTGATTTGAAGGATGATCTATCAGATGTGATTATCCAAATGCTGACTGCTTGTCTGACACCAACTCTGGATGATTTCTAACTTGAGTACGATTCAACAATTTTCGAGAGTGTGTACCCTGATCCATAGGATTTACCTTGTCTTTTGAAGGATGAGATTTTCAACTTGCATATGTTCTTGAAGCCTCTGGTAAAGATTGCTGATGTCACTGAGGCTTCAAGGACTATCAAAGTGAGTTACTTTGACTCAAAAAAGAAGGGAATAATCAGTGAGATTATAAAATTGGAAACTACAGATGCGTTTGCCTGCAATAAAGATCTCCAAGAAAGCGTTTTTAAACTTGGTAAATAATTGCAGTTGAATCATAAAATAGAAGAGACTCAGCTTTCTCTGGATTAAGTACCGTCTAAGAAATAAATAGCTGAGGAAAAGATTATCGGAGAATCAGTGGATTATTAGATACTTAACAAGCTGACAGCTATGATATCCATTATCAGTAAGCTAGATGATGCGAAGGCAGCAGAATTCTAGGAATAGAAGATAATCCATTCTGCTTTAGAAACTAAAAATATTTCTTAACCCAATGACGGAATAGTTCTTAGTAATTTTATTCATGGTACTAAAAAAAAATCCGTAGGTGGATCAGGCCCCTCGTTTTCAAATCCCTTCTCAGGTATGTTTTCTAGGGGAAAATCAGCAAGATCTCCCATGACATAATAATCCTATTCCTACTATGCATGTCGAAAGGCAATGCCTTAATCCTGTGATGATTAACTCCAATAATGTATGGAATCCTTGAACTGTGATATCTAATGTAATGAAATATTGTAATGCTAGTCTTTGCCGAACAATAACCAAAGTAGAAAAAAGCGAAAAGCAGATGATGATGATGATGATGATGAATATTAGGATAAAAAATTGTGTGAAAGACTAGAAAAATTAAGATGCAACAATGATTTAGATAATATGGATTGTAGATAACTGAAAGAGATAGCAAATGATGAAGCAACTGTGAATTAAAGAATGAATTAACTGCATAAATGTGATGAAAATAGTACTATTGAGGTATCATAACATGGATAAATTAATAAAGATGTTTCATTAGTAAATGAAGAAAAAGCGTTTGCGAAGGCAGAAATATCAGATTTTAAGTCATCTAAAGAATAGAAAAAAGAATAAGAATCTGATGGCAAGATCAATGATAAAATGATTAAGGCTTTAGAATCTAACATTCATCAAGGAGAACAAGTTAGCATTACTCAGGATAAAAATAAAGAATCAATAAGAAAGAAATAGAAGGCATCTTCTTCTTCCTCTCTTCCTTCTAAGAAGCTTACCCTACAAGAGATATTGCTCAATGTAGATAGCGAAGGGATGTGGGAGTATGATGAATCAGTCTGTTTAGCTTATGTATCAGGCAATAAACTCCAAGAATTAAAAATTAAATTAGCGACAGATAAAGAAGAAGAACAGTTAGATGTTTTGATGACTGCATTATGTCTAGCCGTGCTGAACGTGTATCACGCGAATGAGAAAAATAAATGGAATTTAATTGCTAAAAAAGCTTAATAGTGGATTCAGTCTCATTCGAATGTTGATGATTTGCAGAAAGTGCAAGAAGAAATACTTAAAGCTGTCAAATCAAAATGATGATCGTTTTCTTTGTATTTTCATAAGATTTTTGAAATGCATGGGAGATTAAAATTATTAGTTATGTTCGATGAAAACGAAAGGGATATAAAAAGATATTGATTGTGAAGGGGAAGGTTACGAAAATAAATGAATTTTTTAAGAAAATTTTAGCAAATAAGAAAATAAAAAGCAATTTGTCACGATTTAAGTTGGCAATGAGAAAAGAATTACATGGGTATGATATTTACTTATCGTTTATGAGATTATTGTGTTGATTTGTTTGAAAAATAGTTTTTGATTCTTTTTCAAGAAGCATTTCAAGATTAATTTAAATTCTATTATCATAAATCAATGAAAAAATGAAAATAATCCTCATCATAGATAGTATAGATAGTATGGTAGCGGGTAATAAATTATTAAAGAGAATTATTTTTCAGAAAAGCTGGTCTTCTGTATTTGTCATTCAATTTATTTGATAAAATAAACTGCATGTCTAGCTGCATTATTAATCCAAGCAGCAAATTTATATATTATCCGAATGTCTACCAACAATCCTGTGGTATTCAGAGAAGATTAGAGGGAGACACAATTCAATTTAGAAGTTATCTGATGATCTTATATTAAGAGTTTTCAAAGAAAACCAAATATTATTCTTTCAAAGAATAAACAAAAAAACTTAATAAATCCATCAACCACAACAATCTTCCATATGGATGGCTTTGTCCTAAACCAGCTGTGCTCAGCCTTAAGAGCAAATAAGGTACCTGCAACGCTGAAAGAAGTCTCCTATGAATGTCAGATCCTCAACAATATCTTGAAGACTAAAATGACATAAATGTTTAGGAGTGCTTCAAGCAAAGAGTTCTCTGAGAGTCTCTATGAGATCACTGTCTAAGATGGTACCTGCTTAGAGCACTTCTCAGCTATGTTTGAAGACAAGATAGTCACGGGAATTATCAAATCTAAAAAAAATGCTATCGAAGAATATAATCAAGCCAAAACGCAAGGTAGTTTAGTCAGTTATGCTGAAGTTCACAAAATATCATCTTCTGAGCAGCTAATTAAAGTCAGACTTGGGAACTTACCTCCAAACAGCGATGTACAAATCGTTATCTCCTTTTCACACTAAGTAAATACACTTCTCAACTCCTTCTACGTCGTCAGAATTCCATTGATTTGTGTTGAAAACAACGCTGAGACTACAAAATCAGCCAAGTCAATATTCAATTTGGAGTTAATTTGCACTGGAAATATTACTTTCTGTGAGTCTAAAGGTTACCCTGAAGCAGTTATTGACAGAATAGATTCAAATACATACAAAATAGAATTACATGAAATACAAGCAAATATAAATCATACATCTTTTACGCTTATCTATGGCTATGAAGGAATGTTTGAGCCGCAAATAGTGTTTGGAGCTAGTAAAGTGAGAGTAGAAGACACAGTCAAATAAGGAATTATGCCAATAAGAGAATCTGTTTATTTATCGTTTCTCCCTGGTTTCAACTTGGATTTTAAAGAATCAGATAAACTTAAGACATAATAATCAGCAGAAGGTGAAGATGCAGTCATGGAGATAGAAGCACTAGGACGTGGCATTGTATCTGAATCGATTAAAGACAGAGTTACTAAATGTTCTGATATTTGGAGTGATGAGTTCTAATCGAAAATATGCGATGAGTTGATAGACTACATGGAGGCATCTAAAAGTGAATTCATCTTTTTATTAGACAGAAGTGGTTCTATGGCTGGTTAATCTCTGACAAGAGCAATTCAAGCTCTGACTTTGTTTCTGCAAAGTCTTCCGACTGATAGTTATTTTAATGTGATTAGTTTTGGATCAACTTTTCATCGTTTATTTCCTTCCTCTAGAAGATACAATAAAGCTTCATTAAGTCAAGCAATATCAGTGATAAGTTAGTATCCAGCAGATCTAGCTGGCACTGAGATCTTCGAGCCTCTTGAGGATGTTCTTTCAAAGCAAGAACCGATTTAGAATTACAATAAATAAGTTTTTTTACTGACGGATGGAGAAGTTTCAAGACCTGAGGAAGTCATAGAATTTGTGAAATCACACTGCAATCATGCTCGAGTGCATGCAATAGGGTTTGGCAGTGGAGCGGATAGATATCTGATTGAAGAAAGTGCAAAAGCGGGGAAGGGTTTGAGTAAGATTGTAGATTTCTCAGATGATCTGTCGGAAGTAGTTGTATGCATGCTAAAGGGTTCTCTAACAGCTACTTTAGATGATTTCTAGATTGACTATGAAGAATCTGTTTTTGAGAGTGCTTACCCTGATGTTAAGAGTCTACCTTGCGTATTGAAAGATGAAATATTTCATTTACATCTTTTTGTAAAACCACTGAAGAATTTATAAGATCTTTCGGAAGTTGAAAAAAGAGTAAAAATAAGTTACTTTGATTCAAAAAAGAATGCGCGAGTGCAGTAGCTAATCAAATTACAGACAACAGATGCTAATTTATGCAATGAGGAGCTGCGAGAAAGTGTGTTTAGATTAGGAAAGTAGCTCTAGTTGAATAGAAAAATATTAGAAAATAATAAGATGAAATCTTAGAAATCATAGAATGGTTAGGATAAAACAACCAAAGAAGACGAAATAGTCGCAGAATCACTTGATTATCAGATACTTAACAAGCTCACTGCGATAATTTGTGTTATCAGCACACTTAATGATGCTTCAGCTTCTTAATTCAAGGAAACTTAACATGAAGTTGTTTATTATCCAGGTGAAAGTATAATGGAGAAAGAAGATTCTCTCATGAAATTCAAAATATAGTGTGTTGCATTATCACCTCTGCATCAAGCTAATGTTTAAAATTGGAATAGTTATGAATTAGAATGTGGGGAAGGTGATGGTGATGGAGATATCCCGATATATGACTGCCAATATGAAGAAATGGAAGAAATATACTGTTTAACTAAAGGGAATAACCAATCTTTAACTTAATAAAAAAAAGAAAACAAGGAAGGCGAAGGTGATAAAGATTATAAGGAAGATTATGATGAGGAGGAGGAGGAATGTTAAAGAAAAGAAAAAAGTGAGAAAGTAGCAGAAATTGTAGGTAATAGAATTCTGCAAGATATTTCTGAATTCGATTCAATAGCAGATGAGCAGTAGTTGACCTCTACATAAAGTGTTTAATCTTTGGAGGAACTGCTAAGTGAAGTGGACAGTGATGGAATGTGGAAATATCATGAATAGACTTGCTTAGAGTATCTTCAAATGGAGGAATTATTGAGATTTCGTAGTAAATTCGATGAGAATTCTGATGCATTCATGACAGTTATTGTGCTAGCAATTCTGAATGCTTTCTTTAGTTCAGAAAAAACAAAATGGAGTCTCATTGCGAAAAAGGCTGTTTCGTGGGTTAAAACTCATACAAAGATTGATAATCTTGAATTACTACAAGAAGAGATTCTCAATGCTGTAATTAAGGAGCATACAAATAAAAAATGCAATTGTTTGGAAGAAAATAATTTATGTTGATGATGATATGTTTAGTGTCTGTTTTTGTTGTTGTTGAATTGAGCTTAAATAATTAATCCAGTTGAGGGTTATTTATTTCTTAAGTAATTGATTCGCTAAGCATAATCATAAAAAAGAATTCAAAAATAATCAAAAATTATTGTCAATCAATTGCTAGATATCTGATAAGAAATTGAGATTTAATTGATTTTGACCTATTATCAAATTCGCTAAAAAGAGTTACTTACATTAGTCATGGTTATTCAAGAAGAAGACATATCTCTCTTTTCTTCTAAAACTGGAATAGAAGAAGGGAAATCTGATGAAACATGCAAAGATAATTGTGATGCTATCATTCAATTAACTCTTGAAAATGATAGACTGAAGGAGATACACACATGCAAGATTGCATTTACAGAAATAGGAAGAAATATGGAATTTGCAGTCAAACAGGCATGCCTACTGTTAGTAATCTGGAAAGGATTTTAGAATATGATTAGTGAAGAGTATGAGCAGTGTTGAGGATAGTTGGTTCCAGCTGCTGAAGAAGCAAACAGAAAGCAAAGATTTTGGGAAAAGATATTCAAAAACAAATAAATCAACAAAAAACTCAAATCCTTTTTTAAAGTATTTACCCTAAACAAATATTCATAATAACGAAATGGCTTCTTAATTGTCTAACTCTTTTCAACAAGGGGAACAACTGCTTTCCAATCACTCCGTTCTGCGACTCTGCTAGATTCATCAGAACCAGCAGTGCACATTTCTATGCACCGATCCAGCCAGAACTGACTGCGCCTTCAAATGCGACTACTGCGTTGTCGATCAAACACTTCAAAGTAAGAATCTCATCCCAATTTCGCAGATTCAGAAGGCAGACAGCAAGACAGTCTTCTGGCATTGGCCGCTCCCTGAAGACATCGAGCTCATTAGCAGGGTCAGAGAGCTGTCTGTGCGACCCAAGACTGACACCAAGTACAAGGAACGCATTGACAAGTACTTCAAAGAGCTCAGAATAGAGATCCTCGCTAAGATCGACAGCGTTCAGGAGCAGATGCGTAAGCAGGCTGAGCAGCTCTGGGACTTCGACGATAGAATCATAAGACAATACAACGTCTTCTGTGCTAAGGAGACTCTCAAGAATATCGTGTCTGATTCCCAGACTGAACTAGACCAGCTTTCGACAAGGGTCAGAGAGACCACAGCTGAAGTTGTTTCCAGCAAAGAAGCAACGAAAATAGCTCTGGAAGCGAGTCTCAGCCAGCTGGCTTTGCAAGAAAGTGCGGTGGATTTCGATGAGCCTGCGAAGATCAAAGCAGAAGTGCTGCAGAAGCTGTCGAACATATCGATGTTCCTTATGGAGGACATGCGAGACCTCGTAGTTGCTGAGATGCATGATCGTGAGTAATAAGAGGCATCAGAGATCTTAGATGCGTTGGTGAGTCTCGCGACCAACAAGCTGAACAGCACAACTGAGAGATTCCAGTCGTAGTTGCGGAGACAGCTGGCTAAGTTTGGGAAGGTGCTGTAGAAAGTTGATTTGGGAGATGTGAAGGAGGAGAGGAAGAGAGTAGATGAGATTGCTTTGCTGGATGAGGGGGAGATCGATGAGGTGTAGCGCTTCTTGAGTGTCTTGATTGAGAGTAGACAGAACAGGCGAGAGGAGGAAAATGGTGTTGCTGATAATGCGAGAAGGAGGAAGAGATTGCTGGTATCAGACATTGTTTAGTTGGTGAAATGCAAGGCGAATCATGTGAGTGGTGAAGCCATTGAGGTGATCTAGCGAGTGTTGGAGAGTGTTAAGAGGTATGTTGAGAGCTTTGAAGTCTAGTCCATCTACTTGGAGGGCTACGAGCAGGAGAGATTGGAGAATCTGAATGACTCTGAGATAAAGAAATCGTCGATCGTTGTCCTAGGACTGAAGGAGCTGCTTCGAGAAGGGGAAAACAATGAAAGATATCTTCGAGAACTCATCGGAATAGGGCAGCAAATGGTTAAGGCACAGCAGCAGCAGTAATAGATGATGTAGCCTGCTATGAATAATCATCTCAGTGTGGAGAGAGTGCTTGAGATGATAAGTAACGAGACAAACTTCTGCAGCGAAGAATACACAGAAACGCTAAGAAACGCGCTGGAAGGAGTGAAGCTGTACTTGGAATCGTTCGAAACTGGACGAGATATGGCAGAGTAAAGAGGGCTAGAGAAGGTAGAACTGAGCAGGCTTGGCAGACTGGGAAACAAAATGAGGGAATTGAGCTCAAGACAAGGAGAGGCGTACTCAAGGAGAGTGAAACCCACGAAGGAATGGCAAGCGAACTCAGGGAGAATATGCGAAATACTCAAAAGAGAACTGGATTTGGGCTAAAATGGCTTAGAGGAGATCGAATTGCTGCTGTGCTAGCTTCCTGTCTTCGAGATGCTCAGAGCAGAGTTGAGAGAAGTCAAAAGCATAAAGCTTGGATGGGCTCTGGTTACAAAT
>Ga0302271_10002933_pt1 | contig 14893 bp, 9 predicted proteins | sample III_Bog_N1_1_FD_198767 | JGI IMG/M metagenome (GOLD analysis project Ga0302271, IMG submission 198767) | Peat permafrost microbial communities from Stordalen Mire near Abisko, Sweden - III_Bog_N1_1 | ecosystem: Environmental > Terrestrial > Soil > Wetlands > Peat | place: Sweden: Abisko... | reverse complement strand
ATCAAAATACTTGAGTCTTTCTTGAAAATCTTCCCACCTAAAACTATTCAATCACCCATTCCTTTATGAACTAATTTCAAATTCTTTTCCTGGCAATACTACTAATAGTTCATAATTTGATTTGGGGATGACTAACAGAAAAAGTTAAATTTTCATTGATTTTCATAGATCTCCCATGGATTTCATTATCTTCTCCGCTGTTAATTAACGGACAGATCAATTCATTAGGACAAAATTACTTAAAATACATGCAAACTGTGGATTTGTTTGAAGTAAGCAAGTAAATTATGTTGTTTGTGCTTTTATTATGTTGAAAAGCTTCTTTCCAGCTATTAAGGACATCTCCTTTCTGCTAAAAATAACAGTTCACTGCATTGAGCCCTTGCACATGGATTTCTTATTTTGAAAAATCAATTTGTATGTCTAACTGACAACCTGAAAAATTCAATCTAATTCAAAATTATATTTCTTGCTGCCTTAATCAATAAAAAAGAATCTTCAAATGTGGGGGAGAAAAGGAAATAAAGCTTGACTGCTCCCAAATCAAGATCTTATTTTTATTAAGGAGAAATACAATTGAAGAGTCCATAACTGTTCCCCATCTAGGAAAATTCAAAAATTAACCCAGTTGTTTGTCATCTTGAAATTTATTCGTAATTGCATGCTTTTTTGAAATTAATTTAAAGAATTTCCCCCCACATTTAAATTAAATTATCTATTTTTTTTTACCTTCATTTCATCTGATTTTCCTCCATCTCTCCTCCCCCATTCAGCACGAGGCTACAATTGAATCTCCCCACAGAAAATAAATGTAAAATTGATTTCAAAAAAATAATCTTAGGACATAGGGGGATCCTCGCTAAATCTGGAAGAGAAACAGACATTTGATGGATACAGATTTTCTTCAGAGAGATGTTTGTTTATTTTTTATAGAATCAATCTAGGCTTACGTTTTTAAGAATGAAAGCTTCGCTTGCGCACTTTGAACCTTGATGTTTTTTATTCGCGCATTCAAAGAGCTGAATCAAAGCAGTGCCCTCTGTTTGACAAGCTAAGCTTTCCTATCGATTATCCACATACAAACACATCAGAAAAAAATCAAACAAAAGATATCCATTCAATTGAACCTGCTAATAATTGAAAACTAATACAGTTTCACCCCTCCATACAATCTCATCAGTGAACTAAATGAAGCATTACCCTCACATTCTCTATTACACAAACAAGAATTTGAAGTTATTGTTACTATTCACTGAAAGATATGTATGTCTAAAAATTTCTTCAAAAACATTAACTAAATTGCTCAATTTCTCTCAAATTAAATAAAATCAATTAAAATTAAATATAAAACTACATTCAAATACATATAAAAACAAACAAATAACATATCACACAAATTAACAAAAAAAATATTCAAATAATTTCAATAAGAATAGAGATGCACTGTTGGGCAAATTAATATGTGCTTTACTTGTGAAGAGGATTGAATTTTAATTTTTCTATGTAGTTTTAGTTTTGGAATTTTTGTAAGAAATACTCTATTATTTTTCCTTTGTATTTCAAAAATATGAGGAAGTTAGTAATATTAATATTTTCAAGGAAAAGAAATAATAAAATATTTATTCTGCTTGTCTAGTTGGGGGGATATTACATATTTAAGTATTTTTTAGTTTGAAAGCAGTTAGATTGATATCTCTCTCACGTCTCTTTCCTTTAATAATCAATAATTTATAAAAAAGATTTGAATTTGAAAAATCTAATTTGATTTAAGATGAAGTAATAAGCGAAAGGCACATTTTATTTTTACTTTCCCACACAAATGGGAAGGTTTAAATCGATTAATTGCCTTAGCTCGCACACATAGAATCAAATAGAATTCAAAAAATAAAAAAAAGAAGATGAAAAACGACTACAATAAAACAACAATAAAAACATTATTATTTTACCTACTTACATTCAATTATATAAAATCAACTGTTTCAACTGTTTCAACTATGTCTTTAGTCTTTGATCTTTGTACTATGGTCTCTGTTCTCTGCTTTCTGATCTCTCTGTGTCTTAGTTCTTAGATCTATGAAATCGACTACTGGAAAAGCTAACTGTGAAAATGGGATTGATTGATTAGTTTTTTAAAATAAACTTAACGTTCTTGAGCATGCTCTTTTCAAGCTCCAATAATGGAATTTAGATCCACTATTGTAAGCTGTATTGCTGCTAGTTCAAGAACAGGTTCACTGTTCCGATAATTCTCTCTTTTTCTTTCTATTTTTTATTTTAGAGATGGCTTGCATTTTTATTTTTAGCAGCCATCTTTCTCTTTCAAAAATAGCTTTATTGTTGAGCAAGTAATGAAAAAAAAAAAATGAAGACGGCATGAAGAAGAATATGATGGCGGCTCTTTGTAGAAGGCATTTGGCAATGGCAATGGCAGAACTAATTATCAAAACGAGAAAAGAAGAAGAAGAAAAAGAAGAAAGAATTAGATAAGAAAAAGAGAAAGAGAAAGAAGAGAAAGATTTTTGCAAAGAAAGAAAAAAGATTCAAAAATAAATGAGAATTCAAATTTATTAAGCTCAAATACAAACTCCCAACTTAAAACAATAAAAATGAAAAAAATATGAAAAAAAACAACAAAAAATCAAAGAATATTAATAAAAATGTCAAAGATTCAAACGAAATATGGAGCTGATGTGGCAATATTTCATTGTGAAAGTTAAAAGAAGTTGAATTGATTAGCAAAGTAGAAATATTGTTAAGCAGATCACAGGGAGTTAGTTTATTGGGTCTGAATAGGAAAATGTATAAATAAATTGTAATAAGCAGAGCTAAGAGATTGCTGATACATAAGTGACTGTAAGGATTAATAGTAAAATTAGCAAGGAATAGGCCACCTAAAAAAAAAATAATTTATTTTTTTAATTCAGACATATCTTGTTGTTTTACTGGGAGAGTTAACTAGATTTAAGTGAAAGAAAAGCTGATCTTGTAGACAATACAATGGACAATTCAGGGAATTATTCAGAAATAGACATGCAAGAAAGTATTGGAAGGGGATAAGAATTTGAGATTTCAAGTAGAGGAAAATAAGAAGAAGAGGAAGGAGAAGAAGAATATGTTGAAGAGGAGTTGGTGGATATCTATTAATCTGCTGAGGAATAACATAATGAAGAAGATGATTAATAGGATGATGATGAAGGAGAAGAAGAACATGAGGAGGAAGATGACGAAATCCACGAGGAACATGCCAGGATGGAAGTTGCCAAAGATGAAAAAATTGTTTAGGAAGCCAAAAAGAGTTATCATAAGAAATCAGTGCTTGTGATTATCAGTGAAGACGAAGCTGAAGAAATGGAAGTGAATGGAATACCGTTTTTTCGCGATCCCATCACTGGAATCATCACTATAGAAAGATAGATCTCTGGGAAGATGAGTACAGAAGAATTAGAAGAACGGGAAGATGCGTAATTTAAAGATGAAGGGTAACATTTATATTAGCTTGAAGTGATTGGAGAGCAAGAGGATCAACATGGAAGCAGAAATGGTAGGGATAGTGAAGATAACAATAGTAATACTAGCAACAATAAGGATATCAAAGTTATGAAGGAAGGAGAATAAGACACAGAGAACGACAAGGAGCACTAAGAAGAGCTAGCTTAGCCACTTATTTTCAGTTATAAACCTCCTGGTGTCTAGAAGATCGAAGAGAACTAAACAGAAACACCAAATGATTTAAATTCTTAAGGAGAACTTGATAAAAGAGCAAGTAGAGATTTAAATGAGGTGAATTCAAGAAATAAAACTAAAGAAGAAGAGCAGAATATTTAGAGTAACATACAAGTAATAGAAGAAGTTGGTTAAACATACACAAATAAAGTCGAGATAAAGGAGGAATAAATGCATTCGATGAGCGATAATATGAATAGAAATAAGAGAAATAACGAAAATAATTTAGCAAGTTCTGGTGACAAATAATAGTAAAAAGAGACATAAAAATTTAATTTCGCTGCCAAGAAAAATGAAAATCTAACAATAAAGCAGTAACAATCATCTAAATAACATCAACAATAGTAGCATAACTTCCAGAAACCATCATCACATCAGCAGCCACATCACAAGTACTAATAAAACTAACAATAATATTTCAAGTCAATCAACATTTACAGGGACAGATAGAAGCCCTCAATGAACAGCAGCCCGACCAAACTACAGTAGCAACAGGATAACTTAATCCACATGTACGAGAATGCAATGAACCATTAGCGTGAGAAGCAGCAAAGAAATTAGCAAATACGTGAATAAAAGGAAGCCTAAGCTCTAAGTCACTGCACATTCTCCCCGGCGATCACTAAAAAAGCATAAATGCTCTCACAAAAGCAGCAAAATTACATGGACATAGCTTCGAAGACTTAGATTTTCATGCAAAAGAAGTAGCTCATTGCTGAATTAGCTGAATAAACTGCTGCTGTTGAAGAGTCCAGACATTGCACTTTCAAGCCATAGGTTCTTAATTATCAAGGGGATTAAGCTAATGCTAGCAGAGATGGTGCTAGTCCCTTGAGTATCTATGAGAGGTAGATATAATGGTAGAAAAGTGTAGAGGAAAAGAATTAGCAAAGACTTATTGAAACGTCATAGTAGTTACTGTGCTTTACTCCGTAGACGAATGGAAATCGCAAGTAGCCTTCGTAGTAGAAAGTATTATTTGAGTCAGATAAGAGATCACCTTTGTTGAAGTAGTAATAGAAGCAGCTTTAATTATCTAACTCTCTAAGCAATGGGCAGGGTTCTTCATCTTACAATGGTTCTCCTAGTTTTGCATCGTATCTTGCAGAGAAGTATCAATGGTTCCTCAGAAGCAGTAAGTTCTTTGGAAAAAATGATATCGTGTTTGAGTAATTCAATGTATTTTTCTATTTGCAAAAGAGGAGAAAGGATAACAGCAAAGTAAGCATCAAACAAAAGATTACATCTAATCAGAATAATAATAAAATAACAGCTAGCAAAAGTCTATGAAAATAGCTGGCGGAGTAGAAGAGGAGATCAACAGAAAACGAGGAAATTACTTTGAGAATACTAACAAAGCAAATCACCAAAAAATGAACCTCAAAATGGAAAATGAATTGGCTTAGCTTAGCAAATAGCTTTTTGCGAAGGATTCTCGGATAGTGAATGACAGTGAGATTGTAAAAATAGGCTTGAATCGGTCACTGTCAGGATACATGCAAAGTTCATCTGGTTTTTCTTAGTAAAATGGACTGCATTCAAAGAGTGAGAAAAAAGAGATAAATGTGGATTAATAAAGAAATTAAATTAAAAATGATTCTAATTTCTTCTTGCAGTTAAGCAATTTCAATGACATAATAGTTCAGAATAATCACTATGCTCTTTCTCCGCAACATCATGCGGAATAATAATCTGAATAGGATTTTCAACTTGCTAAACATGTTATTGCTTAGAATGCAATGAACTCAGCTTTTTCAGCAACTCAGAGTTAGACGAACAGCAATCACAATAGCAAAATATTGAAAAATACCAACAATAACAACTTAAAACAGTAATAGCAATATTGAAGGATACGATTTTAGCCTAATCTGAATGATATGCAACGGATGGGAGGGAGAGAGAAACAAAAAAAAAATATCAAAAGCCCATTTATTTCATCAAGTTTCATTCATGTAAAATATTAAAATATTTTAAGCATAGATTCTTGTAATAAATTGAGTCTAAATACACTTGGATCGTTTGAGTTAGATGTACCCAATAGTTGCAAGAAATAAGAAATTTTATTATTATTGTTATTTTATTTGTTTTTCTTTTGTTATTGCATAAAAGAGTACAACAACAAAAACTAGAAATTATCTTTTATTCATTGATATATTTTCATTTTTTAAATGGCAAATTGTTTCGTTCTAACATCTGTGCTTTGGTGTTCCACCTCAACAAAAAAACAATTTCTTCTTAATATTTCTTCACTTTAAATCTCTCTCTGTATATCATCATGCTTGTTAGGCTGCTGGTAAATCCATGCTCCTAGCAGCATGTTTTATGGCATGAATGATTATCTATGAGAATTGCTAGACTTTCGAGGATAATGATTCTTCCAATCCGAAATATCCAGTGAATCCATCGATGAGCATGTCAGTCTATGTCGATCTGTATTTTTATTTCAATGCGATTTCCAAGACAGCGAAAACTTATTTGTGAGGAGCACTATCAGTGATTTCTTAAGCCTAGTCAATTAGCGGGATAGCAAACACTGGAAGGATAGATTAAAGATCAACCAGCTTATTGTAGTAACTTGACTATTTGATGTCAGTAATAATATAAGATTTTTAGTCTAAAACAGCTTACCCAACTAGCCCATGATGCAGTGAAAAACATTATCTCGTTCCAGCACCTTTATCCTCTGCATTCACATCGTATCTGACTAACTACCCGTCTTCGATGAAGTAGAACAACATTGCGGATATCCCAAAACATCTGTGAAACGCTGTTTTTACTCGATGAGCTAAATTCTGCCTGCTAGTGGCGTACATCAGATAATCGAACTCTTCGAGGAGTTAGGAGTTGAATTTTAGCGCACTTTCTTGCATTTTAGTAGTGTAGCGATGGGTGATCATCAGGGAAAGATAATGTGCTAGGATAATAGATAGATACTCCTCATCGAAGGAGAATAATTCATTTTTGCTGTTGCTCATTTCTACGATCATTTTAACTTGATTAGTGTGCGCTTCCTTGATGGGGATGATTAAACATGTATCTGCAGTGATACTTTCTTCTTTTTCTTTGGTGAGTAAGAACAGCAGTGGTTTGTTTCGCGCGTTCTTGCTGTTGATGGATTTCCCAGTGAAGAATGATTCGCCAATCAAACCCTTCAAGAGACATTTCTTCTCGCGGCTATTCTCGTAAGTTATGAGAACCTAAATTAAGATAAAAGATTCAAATAGTGTTTTAAAAATGAGCAACTTAAGTTATTGAGGCACTTAGTTGCATTGTAAAAATGATAATAAATATGTTATTTTTGTACTCCTGATTATGAATCGACAACCCATACATGTGCACTGTAAGCATTGAAGATTTTCGCTAAAGAAAGGTTAAAGTCTGGAATGGATTCCTTCCACTCAGCGTCTCTGAAAAAGGAATGAATCCCACTAATCATTAAGTTAACTTTTTCACTTAATTCCTTAAAGGACAGCAGCTGCGACGCAATCAAGTTGAAAGCCTTAAAATAATCAGACAAAGAAAATCCAAAAAATGCCATTAAATTTAAGACTCAAATAAGCAAATAAAGATCCAACGTACATCTCTTTGAAGGACTTAGCTGTTGGAGTTCATGATCTGCTTGGTGAAGTTCATGCTTCCTTCAAAACAATAACAAAAGAATACAACAACAATTCTGTTAATTGTTTGTCTGGATAATCCTCCCAAATAATCATTATCCCTCTGTAATTCTTAAATCTTTTACCTCCTTCGATGAGATCTGCGATGAGATTCTAATGGTCAGCTTTGAGCGATACGACTCTGAACTCGAGATTGGGAGGTATTACAAAATTCGAGAACAAATCAATATCATCATTTTTTTTTAGCTTAGCATTAGATGCAAGTAAAAACTCACTTGTTTCTTTATTCGGCTTTGCTTCGATCTACATATTGCTACTCGGATTCATCTACGCAACTGTATTCTAATCACTAGCGTGTTTCAGCAGTAGCAAGGGTTCTTTTTTCAGTGAATCAATCTTCGCATTTAATCTAGTGACGATATCTGCCATTCTTTTGTTGTTTCCAAGATTTCTCTCTATCTCTTGATTCTTATGTGTTAAATCTCTCTTCAGCGACTCATTCTCTCTAAGCAGTTCATTCAGTGATTATCTCAGTTTATCATTTGGATTGAGCATAACATTGACTTCATTTTCGAGAATAAACTCGACTCTCTTCTCCAGCGCAGAAACCTTCTTCGTGTTGAATCTGTTTTCTTTCTTCTCTGAGTTCAGCAGGATCATATACTTGTTGTTCTCTTCCTGCAGTGTCTTGATCCGCTGCTGCTGCAGGTCAATGATTTTCTACAATTCTAGATTCTTTTCGAGCTGCGTGTTGTGCTTCTTCGTGAGATGCCGGTTTTCAAGGAGAAGTCGTTCTATTTCCCTACAGCTTGTGCCTAACTCGATCTCCGTCCTCGCAGCAGTTGACAACGATTCCGATAGCTCATGGACGGCATCACCTAATTTCGATAAATCACTTTCTCGAGATCCTTGTATCTACTGCCAATCGGAGTTATTCGATAGTTAAGATACAATATCATTGAGTTTATTCGCTCTAGTTGTAAGACTCTTGAATACTTCTTCCTCTTTCTAAATCAAACTACCAAGGACTCCCTTTAACTGCGAGATCTCCTCAGTGTTACACGTAAATGATAAGCTCATGACATTCGTGTTAGCGTTGTTGTTTTGATTGGATGTATTGAAAATACTCCCATTGTTGGTAGTCGTGATTGTAGTTTAGTTAATATTTTATCGCTCAGTGTTCTATGGTATTTAAATCAGTAACTGCTACGACTGTTAAACGGCTTATTGCTATTGCTGTGGATCCTATTATGATTGTTCATTGAACTAAAACTACTGATTACTTTGGGCATTTGGATTGTTAAAATTACTTGAATTTGAAGATTTCTATTTGATATATTTTCCATTTGCTCTGAATGGAGATAGCTGAACATACGGCTCAGGATTACGAGATGAAGTATAATCCCTAGATGTCTATGATCCATATGCTCGTTGCTTTTGCTGTGAAGGTTATTGCTGCTGTGGGTGTTATGTTTGAAGACTCGCTAGATTCAATGACTTCAAGCCAAAAGATTGTTAGCTATTTACTCCATTTGTAGACTACCCTTTAGGCCGGACACCTAGCATGCGAGATGTCGAAGATGCTTTGTGATCGAAGAACCTAGTTGTGGTTGAAAATGAAGCTGGATTTGCACTACCAAATGGTTTAACCCCAGTATTTGGTTATTTCGCAGAGTATTGCTATGACTGCTACTGTTCCATTGAAAGGAATTCAATAAAATTCTTATTTTTTACTTTTTCTTTTGAGAGTGTGTTATTCTTGATGTATTTCTTATTTACATTTACGGTTTTGTAATGCTTAATATTTTAATAATTTTTGTCCAGGCATGGAAGTTCTTCTTTCTCCTTCTCCTCCCTCTTTCGAAAACAGCACATATTAAATAACTTATTATTTTTTCCCACCAAACGTATTCAAAAGCATCATTTTGTTGCATGCAATTCTATTCACTGTTATATTATTTTTAATATCAAATTTATTCTATTTTTAATGGAAGACTCAAAAAAATATTTTTGGAATTTGCTCTTTTATTGGATTGTTTAAACAAACAGAAGCACTTTTGTGATTCTTTGCCAGTTGCATATTCTTTGCTAATTCTTGGTTTTATTAGCTTTTCCTCGCTGGCAAACTCTTTGAGTATTCTTCTCTCTCTCTCTCTTTCCAAATTTGATGCTCTTTTCGGTTTCAAACAGTTTTACGATAATTCACTTAAACTATCAATCAATTCTTTAGTTTGTCTGAAATATAAATTTTGTCATAATTCTTCAGTCTTCTTTTTCATCATGATAAACAAAGTGAAATCCAACAAACTACCTAGTCACATCTAGTTTGACACAGTGTCTCCTGCGACGAAGCTCCTTGAGAAGCGTAGGAAGATGTATGAAGTCAACGAAGCCTTCGAAAGTTAAAAAGAAGAATTCAAAAAGTAATCAAAAAAGATCGATTGATTATCTAAGCATTCATATTTATGTTCCCTCTAACTTAACTCACAGAAAAGAGGACATCTTCAAGAGACAGGAGGAGAGCATCCGAGAAAGGGATATGGCAGTCCAAGCTGATTTGATAAATTTCTGCAAGTTTTTATAAGAGAATGAAGCAAAGAAGAATCGAGCTGAGAAGCGTCTCCAAGATGAAAAGAAAGCTAGGCTCTAGAAGGAAAAGGAGATTTTAAGTCTGAAGTAAGAATGCGAGGAACTGCAAAAGTTGTCAGAGAAATTTGACAAGAAACTAGGCACACTTAAAAAATACGAAGAGTATCTAGATAATGTCATCAAAACGGAGGATCAATATTAAGATGTCCAGCAGATCTTGACTTTGTACAATAAGCTGACATCTAGTTATGATGAACTCAACAAGAAGCATAAACTCATGGAAAAGGAGTACGAAAAAATCAAATATGAGTCGAATTAATTCGAAAAAGAACAAAATCAAGAGATACTTTAGCTTAACAATGATATCAAAGAACTCACCAAAAAACTAGAGGTAAAGAGGAGAAGTTGAAGTAACAAAAAGGGAAAATGGTTATTCTTTTGCTTGCTTTTTCATTCAATAAATCTATGTTATTTCCTATTCTTTAGGATCGTGTGTTTGAGCGAAATTAAATCTAAAGTGTAGTAGAATCTAGCAGTAGTGAAGCTTCTTAGACGAATTTAACATTAGGTAGGATTCTCATGGCTGTTGATAATCTTTATGAGAGAAGTCGGAATGACAAGAAGAAAGTTAGATAGGAGTACTTAGATTACATCCAAGACAACAACGAGAACGATAAGAAAAAGGCTGAACAAGAGAAAAAGAATAAACAAAAGAATGCCAAAGAAAGCAAGAAAGATCAAGAAGAATAAGAAGAAAAAGAGCAAGATGATTATGATAAAAAGAGTAAAATAAATTAGTAGTAGATTAATCAGTGTTGTTTATTGCTTTTTATTTATTGTTTTTCAGCGAAAATTGCAGTTGCTAAGTTGAAATTTGTGAGTGAACAAATCAAGTATTTCAGGAAGATCTTAGAGAATGTCAAGCAAGAAAGCAAGCTCTAGAAGTAAAATCTCAGGGGAAACAATTGATAGATAGGTGAGGGGAGGAGATAGAAGTAGAGTGGGGATATTAAGAGCCATATATAGAAAATAAAATGGCTAAAGAGCAAAAAGATGCCTTGGGATAAGATTGTTATTTATTGTTATTATTATATGTTAAAGAAACTTGGAGGATAAATATGGTACATTCAACAAAAAAATAATAAAGAGAGAGAGAGAGGGAGAAAAAATGTTAGCAGATTGAGAATATTTTTTGTTCTGTTCCATTGGGTAATGCCGTTTGTTGTTCATTGCAATGTCGTCTGATTGTGTTGACGATTATGTTTCCGAGCTAGAGGTGAGATTGTAGCAGCCGATGATCTCCTCTAATGAAAGCTATTACTCATTTCCGCCAAGCTATAACTCCAAAGCTATTGTTACTATTTCTATGGTTGCTATTGTTTGTATGACCCTGCTAATTCTGGCTAAGATTCCTATTTGAATTAGCTACTCTCAGATATCCTTCCAAATTGATTTTAAAAAGAGCTTTTAATTTGACTATGAGAGTTGTCTAATGATAGTTATCCAGCAGCTTTGGGAAGATCATGTGGTGTTTTAGTGCTTAATTCTAATGCATTCATTAGAGAGTGATCGAATGAGTCTGATCTAGGTGGAGCTACTGCATTCTAGCAGCTGAATTTTCTAGAGTGACCAAAGGTATTAGAAATAGTATTATTATTGTTAGGAGAGGGTAATTGTTTTTGCTATTGTTATTGATGTTTTTGCTTGGTTGATCTCAAACTCTGATCCATCTTGTTATCTGTGTAGCTTTCATCGTCTCCTTAATCGCTAGAAATAAAATAACTACAACTGCTATTTCTAGTTTTCTTTGAGTTGTTCTTTGAAGATGTGCTGCTAATGCCTGCAAGGATGGGTACTTAGACTGCTACTGCTGGTATTTGTGGTGGTGGCAGCACACCAATGGATGATTCTCTGTATTACCTTACGTTCATTGACTTAAAAGTGAAATTACCATCTTGACTGTTTCTCAAATCGATATTACAATTATTACTGTTGTTGTTGTTGGTTAAGTTATCATCGTTATTCTAAATATCATCTAACCAACTCTTCTACTGCTGTTGTTGTTATTCTATCCCTTGAAGATATCCAATTCCATCAGCATTTAAGTTGCCCTCTGAAAGCTATCCATTCTTCGAAGCCTTAAACGCCTACTGAACTTATCTTAGAGTCCCCTGCAATCTTTTGATTTTTTCACTTTTTTCCTTGGATTCCTCCTCCAGCTGATTTGTTCTCCCTATCAGTCTCCTCAACGCATCTGAGAGTATCTCAATGTTGTCCAATCCGAGAACTCTCGCAGCTGAACAAAGTATTTCCATGCTTTTTGAGTGTTTCTCAGCAGTTTTCTTGAGTGAAATGTAGTTTTGCATGATTTATTTCAGGATCTTCCAGCTTCTCTTGAGATTATTTGGATGTTGCTCTGTGAAAGTCCCAGGAGGTGCACATTATTGGATCATGCTAAGCACACAAGAGACGAATTGGCTAGATTCAGTAGGATTAGTTGTATGCACTGGTTGTTTTGTGTAGGAAATATCAAGTAGACTCTGTTACTACATCTCTGAGCAACTGTCTTTTCTGCGATTCTTATTGTCATCGTTTATGCTGCTAGCGAAACAAGTATTTGTGTTCTGAGAGGCTTTATAGAAATAACTGCTGCTACTGCTGCTGTTGCTGTTTGTGGCTATGCTGTTCCTAGAGATACCTATTCCAGATGTTTGATTTGATATTTGTTTAGCATTAACTTGCTAGTTTGCCTTAATATTTTTGGATTATGCACAGCTAGATAGATTGTTTGCTGCAGCTGCTACTGCTGCTTCATCTTCTGTTTAGAATGTTGTCTATCCATCACTGTTATTTTTGTTGCTAGTTCTGCTGTTGTTGTTCTTGATTTAAATTAGCAGTTGAGTATTTTACTCTACAAGAAGAATCTTTTCCTTTTCTAGTTAGCGAGCCATACTATTTGACTGTTCCAGTTCTTATCGTAGCTATTCAATATGTCCCTCTGTATATTTTAGTGTTCCCTCAAGGACTCGTGTGTCTTCTTAGTATTTTCTTTGCTATTTTGCCATATTCTCCTCCATCTTTTCGATATCCTATGTCTTCTGTCTTAAATCTTATTCTAAGCTCACATTCTTGTCTCTCTCGTGAATTAATAATTAAAATATCTATTCATATTCTGTTTAGTCCAGCACTTAAGGCTTGAAGCTGTTTGATGTCTTTAATGAATTAGATCTATCTAAGCTGCTTGTGAGTTTCTTAATTCGAGGCTTCCCTTGTTAGTTTATGTTTTTTTAGTTATTATTTCGAGATAGCAAAGGTTTTGTTGGGATTTAATGGGTGTCGACATTCTCTTTGTCACTGTCTTAGTCGTAGTCACTTCTATGAAGGATATCAACAGCTGAAACATGAGTAGTATCAATAGCTGTTGTGTTCCTTGTTAGTTTGTTTTCGTTTTTGCATTCTCTCAAGGGAATCTTAGATTATTAGAGCTGCTGCTTTTACGAATTACTTAATCTTCTTTAACGAATATTGTCCATGTTGTTTGCTGAATATGCTTCGGGATCTAACTACCTGAATGCACATCTTTATTATTATGACTGATAGTAACACTCCTGACTTTGAAGAGGTTATTATTAGCAAGAATCACTTGCATTATTATTATCATGAATATATTGCTGATTCATGTAATTGTCATCGTTTTTGACAATGAAGCTACGGCTACTTGTATCTAAAGGTTGTTCCTGTTAGAACACTAAATGAGGATGTTGTACTTATTACTATCTCCTGGAAGCTTCTTCTTAGCAGAATTACGATTGTGCAATTATTCCATCATAGTTGAGCTATCTAAGTGATGGCTGAGACACCAGCTTGCGAGATCTTGTTGATCCATCTAATGAGTAGTCATGTCTTTGATATTACTCGGACTGGGTCAGCAACTAGAATTCTGGTTATTCTCTCACTCTTAGGTAGAAGCCGCCATTCATAGAAGGGGAAACTGTTGGTACCCTTTAGCCATCTTTTCTATCATCGAGATGCAGCTATACCAAGGGAGAACATGATTGTTGCTGCTTATTTAGCTGATAACTACTCCCTTACCTCTTCGTCTGTGATCTCTCGGATACTTCATCTATATTGCTGAGCTACTCACTTTGAGCTGCTTGGACTTATCCAGCATTATTAAATGCCATATTATGATTATTATGACATCCATCGCTATTCTATTATCCTTCAGCTCTTTCAGCATCTTTATCCTTGACAACTGTGCTTGAGTGCATCTCTCCGCTCGCACTGTCTTGAATAGAATTGTCTCCACGACTGGACAATCCTGATTAGTTTGTTCGATGAGAATTCATGAAGTTCCTTTAGCTGTTTAAGTTACTGTTGCTGCTGTTACTGCTTGGGTGGGCTCTTCCATCATTGAAATCAGATGCTTCAAGTGCTCTTGGTTTGGTTCTTCTGTTTCTGTTTCTTCTTCTAGATGATTCCTCGTCAGCTGTTTCTTAATAGTTATTGAACCTAGCAGATGTCATCCCATCGTTGTTGTTGTTTTGCAATGCCGATTAGGATTCTTACAGTCTGTGCAGCAGAGCTAAATCAGGTGAAAACGAATCACGAACATCATAAGACTAATGCTACTTATCATGTCGCATTATGATGTTGAAGCCAACATTCGAATTGGCAGGCATTTCTTCCATTGGAACTGGCTTTGAAAGACGAATTTGCTTTTCTAGAGATAAGTAATAATTCAATACTTTCGTAGGAAAAGAAAAACAAAAAGAGAGAGAGAGAGAGATTTGGAAGTTGTAGTTTAGATTATTCAATTTTGAACGCAATCTCAAAAAAGAAACAAATATTTGAATAAGCAATCTTCTTTGAACTCTTCTTCAAATCAAACTGTCTTTTGATTTTTAACAAATCAAATAATTCCCTGTAGCTTTATCTATTTATAGTTGTCTGTTTGTCCATCC
>Ga0302271_10002932_pt1 | contig 14893 bp, 14 predicted proteins | sample III_Bog_N1_1_FD_198767 | JGI IMG/M metagenome (GOLD analysis project Ga0302271, IMG submission 198767) | Peat permafrost microbial communities from Stordalen Mire near Abisko, Sweden - III_Bog_N1_1 | ecosystem: Environmental > Terrestrial > Soil > Wetlands > Peat | place: Sweden: Abisko... | reverse complement strand
TGTGTTGCAATCCGTGATGGTAGTTGCGCTGTAAGCACCCGATTTGTTGGTGCGCAACATCTCCTTACGTAACGATTTCTGCAGGTTTGTCAGCAGTGTTTTGTCGAATTTCAGGTAACTCATGGTAATTGAGATTTTGAGTTGGGGTATGTTACAAAAGAAAATCGTTGCAAGTTATCATTTATTTTTAAAATAGCAATGGGAGAACTCATTTTTTATCACTTCAACAAAGTAAATCTTGTCTATACATTTCTAATGATAATTGTCAAAGGAATTTTGATAATGTGGATTGTCCGACTTAAGTATTTCTGTTTTTGAATTTGAGTAAATAATTAAAAATTTGCGCAAGATAAAAAAACCTGTAACGCACTAATAATGACATAATCTTTTCTCCTCTTTTGAAGGTTGAAAAATAAAACCTTTCTTCCCTCTCAAAGAGATGGCTGTACTCTTTTCTGAGTAGAAGAGAATTAGTGTCAATTAAAAGGGTGATCTTAGCTTGTGCTTTTGCAAATTCTATAGTTGACTTGAAACTATTTTGCTCTTTTTTATCAATCAAAAAATCGTTCAGTAATTCCCAAAACCGTTGCGTATTTTCAAAGTGCATACGACTTCTGGTTGCAGTTATTGCATTGGTATTGTATTTTACATAGTGATACAGAATTTGATCTACTTTGATGATTTTTTTTGCGTAATAATATATTCGAGTCATTGTATGTCGATCTTCGAGAAAATTTAATCCTTCAGGTACTCTGCAATCATTTCTTAGATACAATTCTCTTTTTATAAGTTTATTCCATATTGCCCAGTAGCATAAAGGATTTGCAATTATTTCCGCGAAATATTCAGTCGAAATTTTGGGAATATAATTTGTGTAAAGTATTGACTTATTTGAATATTCTATTGTCGCATCGCATACAGCAATGTCTGCATTGTGTTTAATAGCATTAGAATAAAGCGCCTCTATCATGTTTAATTCTATGTAATCATCACTGTCCATGGCTAGGAGGTAATCTCCTGATGAAGCATCAATAGCGGTGTTTCGAGCTACAGCAAGCCCTTTGTTTTCAGTATGATGTATTACTTTAATTTGGCTTCTTCTATTTGGATATGCTTCTAAAACCTTTATAAGTTTCTCGATACTGTTATCTGTAGATGCATCATTAACAAATATGTATTCAATATCTGAAAATGTTTGTCCAAACAAGCTGTGTGTACATTTTTCAATGAATGCAGATACATTGTAAACGGGAACCAAAATTGAAACTTTGGGGTTCATAACAAATGGTGTTTTTTTATCATGTATCGGCAATAAAAAATCTCAGTAACTCCAGAAGCTGAAAGAGCTATTGCCAAAACAATAATATGATTTGTTATCATCAATCCAATAAAACAAAATGCAAAAAAACTTAAAAGAGCAACGATTTGGTTTTTTGTTACTAAGTAGTATTTTTTGAGGGGTATAAATATAAAATATATGTAGCAACCTACGGCCAACCAAACACATATAGTAATACTCATAATAATTGATATCGGATAAGCATCTAACATCATATTTCCACCTAAAAATAAAATTACCCACTTTCCAAGCAAAATAATCAAAGCAATAATAAAAAAACTAAGGAAATACTCATATCTGATTATTTTCTTTACAATTTGTGGTTGATGTTTTTTTGCTATTTGAGGGAAAATGGCACCATTAATACTACTGGTTATTACACGAGGAATAAAAATGATTTTGTTTGCTAAATCATAAATAGCCACATCTCGCATACCGAAGAATATTCCTATAATTAAATTGGCACTTTGCTCTTTTAGACTTTCTGCAATGGATGTAAAAAAAAATGGGAGAGATTCATGCATCAAAGGCTTTAATTCTTTAAATGACTGCCATTTAAAAATAATATTTTCTTTAGTTCTAAGTATAATGGTTGCTGATACCCCTACTAAAATACTTGTTGAAGACATGATTAAAGCGTAAATCCAACAATCATCAGGCGTTTTGATTAAAAAATAAATCAACGGAAGGGTCATGAATCTAAACGCAACTTGCAGATTGGTTATGATCTTCATTTTTTGTATTCCCTGAAAAAACCATGTGGGAAATAGAATTTCTGACAGCATCAGAAATGAGCTTAAAAAATAAATGAGCCAATGTTTATTTAGAGAAGGAATACTAATAATCAAAACAGCTAAAATAAATGAGGATAATAATGTAATATAGAATTTAGCTGTTAAAACGCCAGACATAATTTTGGACTTTACCTCAATACTATCTTGATTTTGAGCAATTAGTTTTGTGGCAGGCAAATTAAATCCGAAGGATATCAAACTGGTAAAATAGCCAACCAATGACATTGAAAACACATACAAACCATAACTTTCTGCACCCAATTTTCTTATTACAAATGGATATATGAGTATACCAAACAATGAATTTATTGCTTGCAGTGCTGTCATGAAAAAATAATTCTCGATTATCTTCTTATGCTGCGAAGTAAAACTAACTATTGATGATATGCGATATTTCACGGTTAAAATTTAAGATCCGTTTATAAGAACTTAACCAAAGTTCAGGCGCATTATTGAGCATTCTTTTTTGCAACAACAGCATAAGCCAATGGAAATGTTTTCGAACTTCGTTGCGATAGATTGTGTCCCCACCGAGTTTTAACAAACCAACTTGCAGTTTTTTGAGAAATAACAGCATATATCGCTCCGATAAATGGAATGCGAGCTATCACTTTCGAACTTACATCGGCCAAAACTTCGGGTGAACCTCCGAGTGCTTGAAATTGAACTATTTCAAATCCATTTTCGATTAACATAGCTTTCAGTGCAAATTCGGTGTACCGAAAATAGTCGAATGGTTTGTCATGTATCCAGTAGAAAAAAGGGACATTCATCAATAAAATACCCTCTGGGCTTAATATTCTGTGAATTTCACAAAGTAGAAAATCAGGTTTTCGGATATGCTCGAGTACATCCGACAGTAAGACTGTTTCAAACGATTCATTTTCAAAGTTGAGTTGTTGATTCAAATCTTGCTCCATATCAATATATGGGCTTTGGCTGCTGTCATTTGCCCAATCCACACAAGTCACATCAGTTGCGTAGTTTTTGTAAGCGGCATACAAGGGTGCCAGACCGCATCCCAAATCGATAAGTCTACCTTTCACATATTTGGGCAGCATTTTAGAATAAAAATCAGCTATAAGATTTACCAATAGGCGAGAAGAATACCCGACTTCAAGTCTGTTTTTTGAATAGCTGAGTTTCCCTTCTTTATAGCTGAATTTGGAGGGTGTCCAACTTTCTCTATTTTTCACAAGTATCTTTTTTTAAGTGTTTTATTTCTATCAGTTGAATTCAAATAGTAATTTTTATTCTTGTTTTTTAGCGGCAATAGCCGAGCTATACACCTTATCAAACGCTTCAGCGATAGCATTGGTGCCAAAGTGTTCCAAAGCATAGTCTGCAATAAACTGTGAAGGTGCAAATTGTGTCCCACTCAAACATTTTTTCATCGCCAAATACAAGCTGTTCTCATCTTCTTTATCAATTAATATACCAAATTCTCCTGGGAAAAATTCAGTAATTCCCCCTACTTTAGTGGCTATTACCGGCAATCCACAAGCAAATGCTTCATTAATCACGCATGGTTGATTCTCTTTGTTGCTAAATAGAATGAAGGTATCGCTGGATGTCATTTTTTGTGCCACTTCATTTGGAGTAAGCTGTCCAAACGTTTTTATTACATTTTCTAAATGATTTTTCTCTCTAAATTGCAGTATTTGGTTGATATCTCCATCGCCACCTATATGTAACTCAAAACAATCATTTTCTAAGGCTAATCGTCTTGAAACTTTCAATATTCCCGAAATATTTTTGTGATTATCCAATAGAGATGAGATATGTAGAAAGATGAACTTCTCAGATTTTTCTTTGGCTTTCAGATGAAAAATTTGAGGATCAAATACATTTGGAATTGTTTGTTGTGGAATATTGTTACCCACAATCCGCATATTATTTCCTAAGAACGAACATACCGGCAATAAAATTGAAGCCCTACGGGCAACCAGTTTTGCCACAAATTGTTCTTTCTGGGAAATAGAATCATCGTTCCAAAGTGTCCAATGTTCAGTAATTACATACGGAATATTCTTTCGCAGTTTGTAATATAACGCGATAACCCCGTAGTAATGAAGCACATTTAGATGAATAACATCAAACGCACTTACGCGATTCAATCCAAGGCGATATGCCTTTATTTTTTTGAACGCATTGGTGATTTTATGTTTACCTGGACTGAAATAGACAATGATAGTATTTACTCCGGCTATAATATTTTCGGCAATTTCATAAGGCTTTGTTAGTGTTTTATCGCTTATTGCAAATACAACGGTTACCCGATGTTTAGTCGCTACTGTTTCAGCATGGCGTTGAACAAAATTTCCCGCAGTAGTGTGTACGCGTGAAGGATACCAATGTGCTAAAAAAAGTATATGTAGAGGGTGTTTCAAGGTAATAGTATTAGAAAAGAAGTTTTTGAAAACCATTTTTTTAAATGCACAGCTAAAAGCGTAATTGATGTCGTGTCTTCATTAAAAAATTAATAAAAAATGAACTGCTTTTGGTTATTTCGTTATAGGAAGCTATCCTGTTAGAAAATTGCAGAAACGATTCGGCAACAGGCTCTAACATACTCCCTTCAAAATCAAATATTTTTGTTTTATCTGTCAGTGCTTTAATAGCCTCCATAACCACAAGCGATGAGGCTCCCGATGAACGATATTGTATGTGGATACTTGAAAGCAAATCGTATGCACTGTGTTGATCCCAAACCACAAAAAGTGCTGCATGAATTTCGTGTTTATCGCAGGCTGCAATTATAAAACCTTGATTGCGTGCTTTTGCAGCTTCGTAAATTCTCACTAAAAGGTCTTTGCTATATGTAATTTTATCACCTATAGCTGCTAAATTTTGTGCATGATGTGCAAAAAACTCTTCGGGGCTTGTTGTAAAATTTATTTGTAATTTTTCGGCAGCTTTTCGGATATGCTGTTTTTTCCCATAGCCAAAGTTGTTATATATATCTTGAGGATTTGCAATATCCTCAATCATAAATGTATAGCGTGTAGTTTGCTTAAATCCTTTCCAATAAAATGGTTGCCAGTTAGTAAACGAATAATGGAAGGTTTGTTGGTAATAAGCAAATCCATATTTTTCAAGCTGTTCGATAAAGTAGTTGCAAACTCTCTTTTCTAACTCATAGCGTTTTCGTAATGAGATATTTACCGGATAATCAATCCATATTCCGCTATGTTGTGTTAACTGAGGTTCAATAATAAATTTCAGGCCGAATTTTTTGCGTACATGAAACGGCATTGCAGCAATTATCTTGCCATCTTTTTCATAAAGAAACACCTCCCAACTACCATTTACGCATACCGCATCCATCCACCAGGCTTGCATAAAAAGCGGAACAGGCTCTTGCTCACACAATTCGCAGTATTTATCTTTATCTGATGGATTCACTGAGGCTCAATTTATTTGTTATCAGTTTAATATAGCTATTTCTGTGTGCATCTCAATGCTTACGGATGCAAAGATAACAAATTTGCCTAATTTTTGACCTGTTTCAGCTCTCAATAATACAGAGTAAATGAATTCGGTCTGTTTCACATTTTTTATGATAAGGATAACTCTGTAGTTATCAATTGCTTTTAAAAACCATGATGTGAAGTAATAAGTTGATAATCAGTAATAAAAGATGTATGACAATGGACTTTTAGTTCGTTCAAACAGATTAGAAAGAATTATTAACTTTATTTAATATGTTTATTGATGCTATATTATTGAAAATGTTGATAGAAGAATAGTTGTTGATAAAAAATATAGTATCTTTGCATCGGATTATGGTTGACAGCGATTTCGTTTTACAGGTTGTTTTCAATGGCATAATTAAGTATTCATATTTTTTTTAATTATTTTTCAAATGAACATTTACATTTCGCACCTTAGCTATGGTGTTGACGACAACGGTTTAAAGGAAGTTTTTGAAGCTTACGGACAAGTGGACTCTGCAAAGGTGATCACAGACAAATTCACCGGCAAATCAAGAGGTTTCGGTTTTGTTGAAATGAGCGACGAAGCAGAAGCTAACAAAGCAATCGAAGCACTGAATCAATCAGAAGTAAACGGCATGACAATCAACGTTAACGTTGCAAAACCACGCGAGGAACGTCCTCGTCGCGAATTTAGCAACAACGGCGGTGGTGGTGGAAGTCGCGGTGGATACGGAAACGACCGTCGCACTAACAACAGATGGTAATTTACCCCCTGAACGTATAACAAAAAGGGCTACCTTTCGGTAGCCCTTTTTTTAATCACTTTACTTACAAAAATACGTTGGGATGTGCATTATACCACATGCTAATCTAAAATAAAAAGAGAAATGCCCGATATCAAATATCGGGCATTTCTCTTTAATTATAATATAAAGTACCTTTCGGGGCTTTATACCGTCATTATTTCTTTCTCTTTGGCGGCTAATACTTCATCAATTTTTTTTACAAACTTGTCGTGAAGTTTTTGCACATCATTTTCAGCATCTTTGCCCAAATCTTCAGCAAGACCTTCTTTTGTTGCTTTTTTGATATGCTCGATAGCATCGCGGCGGGCATTACGCACACTCACTTTGGCATCTTCGGCCTCTTGCTTCGATTGTTTTACTAACTGCTTGCGGCGTTCTTCTGTAAGTGGCGGAATACCTAAACGAATAGTTTCGCCATTATTCATAGGGGTAATACCGACTTCGGATGCCATAATAGCTTTTTCTATTACACTAATCATCGCTTTTTCCCAGGGTTGAATAGTGATAGTCTTAGCATCGGGAGTAGTTACGGTAGCAACACCACTAATTGGTACATGGTTGCCGTAATATTCAACATGAACACCATCCAAAATGCGTATATTAGCTTTCCCGGCACGGATGTGAGCTAATGATTCATCTAAGAAGTGTACTGCGCCATCCATTTTTTCTTCGGCGGTTTTTAAAAATACCTTTACATCTGTCATAGCTGTAGTTATTTGTAAGTGAAGTATTTGTGTATTGTCGTGGTGAGCTCAACACTTCACGTTGAGACTGTTGAGTACGACACGAATTTTTTCAAAGGTGGTGATGGTAGTGGGGACCAACGGGAGACGTAATTTGTTTTCTATCATATCCATCACTGAAAGGATGCTTTTAACGCCTGCCGGATTTCCATCTACAAAAAGCAATGATATTAACTCGGTAAACTGGTGATGTATTTCGCGCGCAGCATCGAACTGTCCATTGAGAGCCAATCGCACCATGCGGCTGAACTCATAAGGAAAAGCGTTGCCTATCACAGAAATAACCCCCACCGCACCTAATGTAATTAACGGAAAAGTGATACCGTCGTCGCCCGAGATAACCACGAAATTATCGGGTTTGTTTTTGATAATATCGTCAATTTGAGGAAAAATCCCCGAAGCCTCTTTAACGGCCACAATATTTTTGAAATCTTTTGCCAGACGCAACGTGGTGGTAGCCGTCATATTTACACCTGTTCGTCCGGGTACATTGTAAAGTATAATAGGAAGGCTCGATGCTGTTGCGATTGATTTAAAATGTTGATATAAACCCTCTTGAGATGGTTTATTGTAATAGGGAGTTACCGACAATATAGCATCGACACCACTCAGGTCTTCCGACAATAGTTTGTCAACAACCGCTTTCGTGTTGTTGCCTCCAATCCCTAGCACAATAGGTAGTCTTCCGGCATTAACTCTGATAACAAAGCGTGTCACCTCTTCTTTTTCTTCTTCGGTCAAAGTGGCCGTTTCGGCCGTGGTGCCACACACAACCAGATAGTCGGTGCCGTTTTTGATTTGATGCTCTACTAATCTCGCAAGTGCTTCAAAATCAATTGATTCATCTGTTTTGAATGGGGTAATCAGGGCTACGCCCATCCCGGTAAGTTTACTTTTGGTCATACTATGAAGTCAAAATGCGGTTGCAAATGTACACTTTTTTTGTCATTTTTCTACCATTTTGCACTAACAAAATTGTCGAAAAAGAGAGGAATGAGTGAATTTGGAGTAAATGCTGACGTTACTCAATATGCTGACACAGTGTTTGATGTGAAAGTTATTTTTTATAAGCCGCATCTCACTAAATTGCAATTGATCGTATACTCTAATGCAAATTTATTTTCAAATCAATTCATCGTGATGGTTCAATCGTTTGTTTTCGTAAAGTTCAATTATACAGTTTTTTACGTTTTCAAATTGTAGGTCACAAAAAAACAGCTATCTTTGTTCTTTCAAAAAAAAGGTGGCAATGAAAGATGATATTGAGGATAAGTTATTTGTATATAATACTTTAAGTAGAAAAAAAGAGCTTTTTAAACCCCTGCATTCACCTCACGTGGGCATGTATGTATGCGGTCCTACTGTTTATGGTGATGCTCATTTGGGTCATGCCCGACCAGCAATTACATTCGATTTGGTGTTTCGTTATTTAACTCATTTGGGCTATAAAGTGCGTTATGTGAGGAATATAACGGATGTAGGACATTTGGAGAATGACGCCGATGAGGGAGAAGATAAAATTGCAAAGAAAGCACGCTTGGAGCAATTGGAGCCTATGGAAATTGTGCAATTCTATACCAATCGATATCACAAGGCAATGGAAATGCTGAATGTGCTGCCGCCAAGCATCGAACCACGTGCATCGGGACATATCATAGAACAAATTGCTTTTGTGCAGCAGATACTGGATGCCGGATTGGCCTACGAAAGTCAGGGTTCTGTCTATTTCGATGTCGAAAAATATAATAAAAATCATCATTACGGTAAGCTTTCGGGACGCAATATCGATGAATTAATTGATGCAACCCGCGAACTGGATGGCCAGAGTGAAAAGCGGCGTGGAGTGGACTTTGCTCTTTGGAAAAAAGCACTGTCCGAACATATAATGCGCTGGCCTTCACCATGGAGCGATGGTTTCCCCGGATGGCATCTCGAATGTTCAGCGATGGGAACTAAATATTTGGGTGATACATTTGATATTCATGGAGGTGGAATGGATTTGGTTTTTCCTCACCACGAATGCGAAATAGCACAATCGACCGCCGCTCTGGGACATGAGTCGGTACGATACTGGATGCACAACAACATGATTACCATCAACGGACAAAAGATGGGTAAATCATTGGGCAATTTTATTACTCTCGAAGAGTTTTTCACAGGAAATCATAAGTTGCTATCGCAACCATTTAGTCCAATGACCGTACGTTTCTTTATTCTTCAGGCACATTATCGCAGTACTCTTGATTTTAGTAATGATGCATTATTAGGTGCTGAAAAAGGATTAAAACGTTTAATGCAGGGGTATAAATCACTGAAATTGATAAAAGCTGATGACAATTATGCTCCTACGCAACTAAATGATGAGTTAATTACGTCTATAATAAATGATGCAGAAAAAGCAATTTCAGATGATTTAAATAGTTCATTAGTAATAGCATCTCTTTTTGATGCTGTCAAGCTAGTAAATGCAGCTAAAGAACAGCGAGAATCTCTTTCCTCAAGCCAAAAAAATCGACTGACACAATTCTTTGAAACTTATATGGTTGAAATATTAGGACTTATTGATGAGGAGAAAGAAGTAGGAACGGTTACTGATGCTTATCAAAAAGCAATCGATTTATTGCTGAATCTTCGTCTTGAAGCAAAAGCAAACAAGGATTGGGCGACCTCCGATCGTATCCGTAATCAATTAGCTTCCTTTGGTTTTGACGTTAAAGATACGAAAGAGGGCTTTGAATGGAAGTTATAGCTAATTTTCGGGTAACTGTTTACTTTCAGTCGAATCAATTCAGATTTGAACGGAAACAGGGCTGAGAAGTCGTTTTTTCATTGTGATTTTATGTTAAATATCAGGGTAAAAGGCATAACGGCACACGGCGATAGAAAGATAATTGCTACTTTTGTGGGCAAATTTTAATCGAAAATACTTGGATTGACAATTTTACGTTATTGAAGTGTAAGACTTAAAACAACTCAGATGATTCGAAAATTTATTTTTTTGATGGGGCTGTTAGGTGTCACTCAAATGACGTATTGTCAAACTTTTGAGCACACTATTGAATTTGGCCCGATGGTAGGCGGTTCTTTTTATTTGGGAGATGCCAATAACACACCGTTTACTGATATAAAACCGCTTTTGGGCGGATTGATACGATATCCGTTAAATAACCGTCTGGCACTGAAAGGTACTGTGATGTTGAGTGGGGTAAAAGGGTATTCAGATACTTATCAGGTTGCGTTCGATCATCTATATGCGTATGCAGCGCTTCATGGAGAGTTTAATTTCTTTCCGTATGAACGGACAGATTTTGAAATGCAGAGTTCTATAATAACTCCTTATATATTGGGCGGTGTTGGCTATATTTATTCGCAGGGGCAGAGTCAAAATTCTACAATGACCATAGCTCCTATATCACCGACCCGGGCTGTAGTATTGAGTTGTGGAGTGGGAGGGAAGATGAAGATAAGCAGCAGGGTTGATTTGAATGTGGAATGGACAATCAATAAAGCGCTGTCAGATCGTTTGGAAGGTGTTGCCGAGCTGAATAATTCTTATTTATTGAACCAAAATATGACGTTCAATAATGATTTTTTTTCAACATTTACTGTGGCAGTGACTTTTGCAATATTTACACAAAAATGCGAATGCCACGGTAAAGCGTTCAAAGGGTATTAAGAGTTAATTGAAAAACAATGAGTTCGCTTAAAGATAAAATAGATATTACCCGTATTCCACGTCATGTAGCTGTTATAATGGATGGCAACGGACGCTGGGCGACTCAAAAGGGAATGGCAAGGGTTTTCGGACATCAAAACGCTGTTGGAGCTGTGCGTGATGTTACTGAAGCGGCAGGCGAAATTGGTGTAGGGTATTTGACTCTTTATGCTTTTTCGACCGAGAACTGGGGCCGACCGGAATCTGAAATTAATGCACTGATGGAGCTTTTAGCTATCAACATTGAAAAGGAAACGCCCAATTTGATTAAAAATAAGGTGCGTGTACTTTCTATTGGAGATTTGTCGCGTTTGCCCGAAGATGCCCGTAGAAGGTTGCAAAACAGTATTGAAATTACATCACAAAATAAAGGGCTCACTTTAGTATTGGCGCTAAGCTATTCGTCGAGATGGGAAATAGTGAATGCTGCAAAACGTTTTTGTCAGGATGTGCAATCAGGAAATGCTAAGCCGGAGGATCTTGATAATGCACTTTTTAGTAATTATTTAACCACAAAAGATATTCCGGATCCGGATTTGTTGATTCGCACCAGTGGAGAGTTACGTATCAGTAACTTTTTATTATGGCAATTGGCTTATTCAGAACTTTATTTTACACAGACACTTTGGCCTGATTTCAAAAAAGAAGATTTCTATGAGGCTATTTGTGAGTACCAAAGCAGAGAGCGCCGTTTTGGTAAAACCGGACAACAGATAAAAGCAGATTGACAAGTATTTACAAGCATATTACATCTATAAACAGCGTATGTTAAAACGAACATTATTCGCGTTCATTTCTTTGATTTCAACGGTATTAGCTTTTGCTCAACCCACTGATTCAATCCCCAAAGTTGCATCGGATACGGCTCAAGCCTCTATTCCGAACATTTATTATTCGCAAACCCCAAAGGAATACGAGATAGCCGGCATTAAAGTTACCGGTTCAACCATGTATGAAGACTATGTATTAGTAGGCTTTTCAGGTTTGACTATTGGTCAAAAGGTTAAAGTACCCGGAGATGAAATTACAGCTGCGGTAAAACGATTTTGGAAACAAGGTCTTTTTTCTGATGTAAAAATCTTTGCATCTAAGCTCGAAGGGAACAAAGTGTGGTTGAATATTGCGGTACAACAGCGCCCGAGGATAGCAAAAATCAACTATACAGGTCTTCGAAAATCATACATTGAAGATGTAGATCCTAAAATCGGAATGGTGAAAGGAAGTCAGATGACCCCTGATTTGAAGGACAAGGCAGTTACTGTAATAAAAAAATATCTGAACGAAAAGGGATTTCGTTATGCCACTGTGAATGTAATTCAAAAGGACGATCCTGTACAAAAGGGCATGGTAACTATTGACATTGATGTGGAACCGGGCGTGAAAGTGAAAGTGCATGAAATTTTTCTTGAAGGTAACAATGCATTGACTTTCAATCAAGTGACTGGTGCAATGAAAAAAACAAACGAACCTCGTTTGATTAACTTATTCAAAACCAAGAAATTTGTTCAGGAAGATTTTGCTGCCGATAAAAACCTCATTATAGACCGTTATAATGACAAGGGTTTTCGCGATGCAGCTATTGTGTCTGACAGCATAACTCGTTTTGATGACCGCAGCGTGAATGTGTATATTAAAGTGGATGAGGGGAAACGCTATTACATTCGTAATGTCTCATGGGTTGGAAATACCTTGTACCCAAGTGAATATTTAAGTATGGTGTTGGGTATTAAAAAAGGTGAAGCTTACAATGCAAAACAATTAAACAACCGCTTGAATACCGATGAAGATGCGGTGGCCAAGTTCTATAAAAATAAAGGTTATCTCTTTATGAACATTGATCCGGTGGAGGTAAATACTTCTAACGATTCAATTGACTTTGAGATGCGTATGTATGAAGGAAAACCAGCTACAATTAATGAAGTAAAGATCAGCGGTAATAATCACGTATATGAGCATGTAGTGCGTCGCGAAATGTATGTGGTTCCAGGGCAATACTACAGTGAATCAGACCTGATGCGCACAATGAGAGAGTTGGCTCAGTTGGGTAACTTTGAACAAGAAAAACTTATGCCCGATGTACAGCCAAATCCTGAAGAAGGCACGGTAAATATTGGTTGGCCTTTGGTTTCAAAATCGAATGACCAGGTAGAATTTTCAGCCGGTTGGGGACAAACAGGCGTTGTCGGTAGCTTGGGATTGAAATTCAGCAACTTTGCTATTCAAAATCTTTTCAAACCCTCCAGTTATCGTTTTGTACCGGAAGGCGAAGGACAAACATTCTCAATTTCAGGTCAAACCAACGGTAGTTATTATCAGTCATATAGTGTTTCATTTGTTGAACCATGGTTAGGCGGTAAACGACCAAATTCGCTCTCAGTTTCGGCTTACTACTCTATCCAAACCGGTGTGAGCAACCGTTATTCCAGTTATCTGAGTAATTATGGTTACGGTAGCAGTTACGGTAGCAGCAGTTATGGCAGTTCTTATGGCAATAACAGCTACAGCTACGAAGCTGACCCTGATAAATATATTCATACATTCGGTTTCTCGGTAAGCTGGGGAAAGCGTTTACAATGGCCTGATGACTGGTTTCAATTGAACGTAGGGGTTGAGTACCAGCGTTATTCACTCAAAAACTGGAGCTACTTCCTGATGTCAGACGGAACATCCAACGTAGCGAGTTTAAACGTGGTATTGAGCCGTAATTCTACTGATAATCCTATTTATACGCGTAATGGATCCACATTCAGCCTTTCGGCACAGATGACACCTCCGTATTCTTCTTTCTCGAAAACCGATTATTCAGCATCGATGACTGATGCCGATCGTTATCGTTGGGTTGAGTTCTACAAATTAAAATTCAAAGGAAAATTCTTTACTCCTCTATCATCAGCAAATCGTACATTTGTGTTGATGGGCAGGACAGAGTATGGTTTCTTGGGATATTACAATAAATACAAACAATCACCATTTGAAACTTTCTATATGGGTGGTGATGGTATGACAGGATACACCACTTACGGCACAGAGACTATCGGTTTACGTGGCTATGAAAATGGATCATTAACCCCGACTGCTTCTTATTACAAAAATGGTACGTTGCAAAGTGCTCAAATCGGTTATGTGTATACCCGTGTAGGTGCCGAGTTGCGTTATCCGTTGGTATTGGAGCAAACTACAAACATCTATGCACTGGCCTTTGTGGATGCAGGAAATTGCTGGAGCTCATTTAAGCAATTCAATCCATTTGACCTGAAACGTTCTGCCGGAGTTGGTGTTCGTATTTTCTTGCCTATGTTCGGACTTTTGGGTATTGACTGGGCGTATGGATTTGATAAAGTTAATGGTAGTACTACCTACGGAGGAAGTCACTTCCACTTCATAATTGGACAAGAATTTTAATTGATTGTGCCTGAGTTTATGTATTATATTAAACTTAATTAACTATGAAAAAATTAGCTATTACAATTGCGTTATTGATTGCGACATTCGGCTTTGCACAAGCACAAAAATTTGCTATTGTGGATATGGAATATATCCTTAAACATGTCCCTTCGTACGAGTCTGCCAATGAGCAATTGAATCAGATTTCGAAAAAATGGCAAGCTGAAGTTGAGGTAAAGGCTCAGGTTGTGCAAAACTTGTATAAGACCTATCAAACTGAAGTTGTTTTTATGTCGCCGGAGATGAAAACAAAACGTGAAAACGAGATTGTTGAAAAAGAAAAAGTGGCTCAGGATTTGAAACGTCAATATTTTGGCCCCGAAGGAGAACTCTATAAAAAAAGACAAAGTCTGATGAAACCAATTCAGGATGAGGTATATAACGCAATTCAAACTATCTCGTCCGATAAGGGTTATCAATTAGTATTAGACAAATCGTCAGCTATGAACATTATTTATTCATCGCCAAAAATTGATATTAGCGATGACATATTGGTGAAACTTGGATATTCAAAATAAATACCTATTTTTGCGGAAAATTTAAACACTAAAAAAACGACCTATGCTTAAGAAAATTATCGTGCTTATTCTGTGCCTTGCACCTATGATGGCTTTT